>OLNC01000048.1_pt1 | contig 129035 bp, 92 predicted proteins | sample 1672011 | NCBI WGS metagenome assembly OLNC01 (sample SAMEA3136636, study PRJEB25190) | human gut metagenome | biome: human gut; feature: human-associated habitat; material: faeces | place: Austria | collected 2013
CCGCGTCCGGTCAACTCCGCACTGGATCTTGCCAAGATCGGTGAAGCCGGATACGCGCCCGCCGACTGGGAGGAAACCCTCAAAGAATACGTCACCCGCGAACTTAACAAGCGGTGAAACAGGAAGTGAGGGAAAACACCATGAAGGGCATTATCTTGGCTGGTGGTTCCGGTACGCGTCTGTATCCGTTGACGACGGTGACGTCGAAGCAGTTGCTGCCGGTGTATGACAAGCCGATGATCTACTATCCGCTCAGCGTGCTCATGCTTGCGGGTATCCGTGACATCCTGATCATCTCCACGCCGAAGGACCTGCCGAACTTCGAAAAGCTCCTCGGCGACGGTTCGCATTACGGCGTGCACTTTTCCTATAAGGTGCAGCCCAGCCCGGATGGTTTGGCGCAGGCATTCCTCTTGGGAGAGGAGTTCATCGACGGCGAGCCGTGCGCGCTCGTGCTGGGCGACAACATCTTCTACGGCAACGGTCTGGGCACCACATTGCGCAAGGCCGTCGCCAAGGCCGAAGGCGGCGGGGGCGCAAGTGTGTTCGGCTACTATGTCGACGATCCGGAACGCTATGGTGTGGTCGAGTTCGACGAGCATAAGAAGGCCGTGTCCATCGAGGAGAAGCCGAAGAAGCCGAAGTCGCATTACGCGGTGACGGGTCTGTACTTCTACGACGAGCGTGTGGTCGAGTTCGCCAAGCGGGTCAGGCCGTCGGCTCGTGGCGAACTGGAGATCACGGACCTGAACAAGATGTATTTGGAGGACGGCTCCCTGAACGTGCGTACGCTGGGCCGCGGGTACGCGTGGCTGGATACGGGCACGATGGATTCCCTGTACGAGGCGGGCGAGTTCGTGCGCACTGTACAGCGCGCCCAGGGCCTGCCCATCGCCATCGTGGAGGAAATCGCCTACGAAAATGGGTGGATTTCCAAGGAGGAGCTCCTCGAATCGGCCGAACGTTACGGCAAGAGCCCCTATGGCAAGCATCTCAAGGATGTGGCCGAAGGCAAAGTCGTGATTGTTCCTAACCACTGATTGACTCGGACGAATGCGGAAACGCCATAGTATTTTGAGATTAATGCTGAGTGCGATAGCAGATTACGCATTTGCCGATGTATATGACGACATTGTTCATCAATAGTAAAAGGGGCTGCTGCATTGCAGTATGCAGCAGCCCCTTATAGCGTGCAATAACGCGAATTCCTGTACCTTGGTGGTTATTCTGCCTTTTTGCGGCCGCGGCGCTTCATAGTTTCGGAGGTGGCATTGGCGGCATCGAAAATCACGGTTTTGCTTTCCGGATAGGCAGCACCGTTGACGGACTGGTAAGCCACGTATCCATAGCCGAATATTAGGTAAAACGGGTGTCGGAACTCTCCGATGATGGGCATAACTGCCTGCGATATGCGAGCCGATGCATCCTGTCTTTTTCCAGAGGCTCACTCTGTTGCGTATGCCTGTGTGCTATTGCGACGAGGCGTACGGGAATGGACCATGGGCATATTACCGTCAGACATGCTCGTGCTTTACACTGAAATCCACTCCACGTACACTGATACCCAGTAGCACAGGAATACTGGGCACGGCGACCCGCCCGCAGACGACGGGACGATACTGCGTATACGGGAAGGAGGTGTGCCATGGGCGACAGAGACTTCAGATTCAAACTGGATTGCGCCCCGCGGGACGTGACCCCGAAGGCGTTGAGCCAGGCTGTGTCCGCATTCGCAAGGATACTGTCCGCAGCGGATGCGTCCGACTGGCGCATCTCCCACATGGAACTGCACAGCATCGACCTCGCCGCGAAACCCGTGGTGGTGGACGAGAGAACGGAACGCTCGTTCGCCACACTGGACACCATCACCCGCCTGGCCACACGAGACGACGTGAGTCGGGACGAGGCATTCCGGTTCTCCGGCGTATTTTCCGCGTTGAGTGATCTGGCCAAGGAGACCAACGCGAACATCACCGTCTCCTCGCACGAGGCGGAGGGCACGTTCACGCCCGGCGTGCTCACCGGCATCAACCGTCTGCTGATCCGTGGATCACGCCGCTCGTTCGGTCATGTGCGCGGCATGGTGGATAAGGTCATCCTGCAGCGCACGCACCGCACGCTCGGGCTGGTCGACCACGTCACCCGCAGCCGCGTCGACGTGAGATTCGGCCCCGAACTCGACCCGATCGTCAAACGCATCCAAGTGGGCATGGAGGTCGATGCGCGCGGCTTCGTACGCGCCGACGACGGCGAACTGGTGTCCGTGGACGCCGAGGACCTGGAGATCATCGCCGACGGCCACCGCGCCCCGGCTACTGCCGAAGACCTTGAAGGGATCATCAGCCTCGACTTCACTGGCGCTCTCGGCTCCGTCGATTTCGTCTCCACGCTGCGCGAGACCCATGACCACGGCACCACCACGGGAGGCGGGCGATGAAAATCAATGAGAGCGAATCTTCACGGCGCTATCCCGAACGCGCCGTGGTAGACACCAACGTCATCGTCAACGTGGCGCTCGGCAAGGACGACACCACCGACCCGTCATTCCTGACCCGATCCGAACGACTGCTCAACGACGGCATCGCCGGGGAGCTGGAATTGCTGCTGCCCTCGATGGTGATGATCGAACTGTCCTGCAACTTCGTCATCCGCTCCGGCCAATCCGGACAGACACGCAGTCGGGCACGTGACCACAAGCAACGGCTGATCAAATGGTGCTATGACTGTGAATTGCCCATGGTCGATCTGACGGCCGACGCCGCTGGCTGGTTCAGCGAAACACCGGCGGTTCAGAACCTCCGGCCGGGCGACGCGGCGATTCTTGCCAGCGCGAAGTACGCCCACGCCACCCATGTCTACACTTGGGACGACAAATTCATCCGCACGGTGCAGCAGGCCCGCGAGCAAGGCCAGACCGATATCATCGCATGCAACCCGCCTATGCTCCCGCCCACTCAAGGCGAACTGGAACTGGCCGGAAACTGACAGACGCATAGCGAATGAGTCGTGTGCCAATGGCGATCGGTCAGGGCACGACTCGTACTTGCTTTACCAGCTTGACGCCGTATCCGTCGTATGCAGGTGCGTGTTCATTATATGAATCCGAAAGCCAACGTTACAACGATGACCTATCCATCGTTTCAAGCCCCGATGGAGAGACTGGACCGCCGTCGTGGACGGCAAAGGCAACACGAACCGTGTAAAGACAGCTGGAATTTGAAAAAGTAAAAAATCATCACTTGTTCCGCATCGGGCACTGGTCATAATCCCACGGGCATCCATTACGATAGGTCAACTGCTTATAACCGTCAGAGACGCTCTGCCCGATCATGCGTGAGCAATAATCCAGATCGATGATTCTCGCCAGACAATAGATGGTCACTCGTTGCGCTCCAGACTGTTTAAGCATGATGGAGGCTGATTCGGCGGTGCCTCCCGACGTCCATGTATCGTCGATGAGCAGTACATGTCTTAGTGTCTCATCCGAATACGAGCTATCCAGCGAGAACGTGGATGGTGCAATCGCTCGATGTTTCTGCTCATTAGCCAGCAATTTCACCTCCGGGATGGTTTTATTCAGCATCGGCGAGACCAATCCGTTGAGTGGGTGTGGCTGACCATAGCGTTCGCTGGTTGTGGTCGACGGTATGGTAGCCCATGCGCTCGGCATCACTCCATCAGACGTATGAGTTAGACAACTCCAATGGACGACAAGCGCATCACCAAGCACATATTTCAGCGTCTCGCAGTAATCCTCCTTGGATTCAGGGCGGTTGCGCTTGTATCCATCCATGACGCGGTACATCTGATCGAATTTAATAGCGTAGTTGGCAATCCTGACCCGATCCGCCATCAGATGTGCGACGCCGAGAGCCTCCGCCTGTTGGCGCAGACTAGTGCAGCTGTAGCAAAGCGATGTGCTGTCCCGCTTGGGACCGCCGCAGGTAGGACAGACATGATGCTTCGCACTGCGGTATATCACTGTTTTGGCATAGCTGCCCAACCTCCACCCCATACTCTGTTCAAAGCGGGCGTATGCAGCCAGCAGATTTAGATTCAGCGTAGAGTCAAGCATATTGCGCCTTCGCGTCGAGAATGTTTCCCAGCAATGTGTCTACATCGTTGTCGAGGAATGAGATCCTATCAAGTGCTTTACCGACCTCTTCGACACTGTGCACGACGAACACGCCTGGCTTGTTACGATATTCCTGCGCCCATTCGGTGCGTTCCAGTACGACGTCACGGAAAATCAACGGGCGTCCGTGACGTTGCGCCTGACGGGCCTGAATACGTGTGCCGGAATGTTCCGATGCCTCAACCACCACAGTGGCCAGACCATATCCCGACATCAGCGCGTTGCGCATCGGGAATGTCTGTTTGGTTGGCGGACTGTCAGGCCAGAACTGGGATAGCACCAGTCCCCGCTTTTCGATGCTTTTCTGCAGTTCACGGTTGGATGCGGGATAGCAACGGTTAATGCCCGTGCCAATGAATGCGACCGTTCGTCCGCCTGCTTCCAATGTTGCACGGTGGGCGAACGAGTCGACGCCTTCAGCCAGTCCTGCGATTACAGTCAATCCACGTTCGCACAGCATGCAAGCCGTGTCATGGGCGAACGTGGCACCCTCCGGCGAGCATTTGCGCGATCCCACGACGCTAACACCTAAATCGTTCGAGAGCAGAGAACCCTTGGCGAACAGGAATGGCGGCACGTCTACGACCGATCGCAGCCGCGAGGGGAACCGGTCGTCGAACACGGTGACCAAGTCAAGACTTTGCTCTCGCCACTGCGTCACCTTCTGGTTGGCTTGATTCCACGCGGCATTCGCTTTCGCCGTGTATTCGACGGATGGCATGTCCTCCACCTCAAACAGTGAGCCCTGTTCATTCGTCGGCACATATTCGTGTTCACGAAGCGGATTATGCAACGGATCCATCCGATGCCTGAGCACACGCACAGCACTGCCTTCAACTAGACACTCGTTGGCCAATGAAGACCACGTATCAGGCCGTTCGCAGCACTCAATCAATGCGATCAGAGCAGCGTTTTCAACATCGAGCTGTCTCCTATCATCAAACCGCAACTCCAATCACCTCCAACATCGTAGAGCCTCGCTCAACCGGAAAACAACGAGATATCGACATACCATTTTACCGGCAAAGAAGTAAATTATTCTCTTCCCGCTGTCTATTTAGAAGGCTGTGGCACTTGAAACGTACCTGTACAATAGTCGAAACTGCGATGTTGCGGTTTGTGTTTCGTGACCGAGGAGGGGTGATTGTGGACAGTCGTTGTGTGAGAGGGCGTGTCGTGAATTATCAGTGGCGAGGGAAGCCTATTGAACATGTAGATGGTGAGTCCGCTCAACGTGCCGTTGCTAGATGGTTCGCTGCCATGGCAGCTAATCAGGAATTTGCCTGGGGATTGCTGGATTCAAGGCGTTATAACAAATACAAGATGCGATTAGAGGCTTTTGTTGAGGAGAAATTGGATCGTGCCGTGGCCGGCAGCCTGACTCCAGGCACTGAAGTCATTTTTCTCGCTCGTTCGAAGCGTGGGGACGCGCCGATGATGAGCTAATACAAAAAGCCCAAAATAAGGAAATCGATAGAGCGATTGCAGTATATGAGCAGCAGGCGTCCGATGGGCGAGAGACTGTTTCGTGAGAGATAATCGGCGATATATATTAGATATAGTAATATTTTGGAATGGCGGTGAGAATGATGGGGCGAGCTGAGTACGACTATCGCGAATTGGCTTATGATTTGTACCATAGCGGTGACGAGTTGCTAGATCAGCTCATTGAGATGCGTAGGCGACGTGGCATGACTCAGACGCAGTTGGCTGATGAGATGAACGTTTCTCAGGGATATATTTCTCAAATTGAAAACGGCAAGACAAATATGGTGTCTTTGCTAACTGACTATGCTTTGGAAGTTGGCGCTCGTATTGAATATGTGGTGGAGCCTGCGGAGGCGAAGCCCGATGGCAGTCGTCATTATTTGCGTGAGGAAATTCGAGCCGTGGTGAATGGAGTAGCTTCTTGGGAGAGTGGTGAATTCACTTTTGAACGGCAGATAGGACGATTGCGCGTTGAATCGCACGCATCTGGGACTAACGGAAACGATATGCTGGGATTCTCCCTTCTATATGTAGATAACGATGCCCTCGCTCCCGAAACTGTTGCGCAAGGGGAGGCGGTGCCAGCATGATTAGTAAGATTGCGTTGATTTCAGAACGGAGCATGAGAGATCTAGCTTATGCCGATGATGGCTCAGGGGAGTCAAATATTGATTTTTTATTTAACATGCAGACTCCGGAAGGGCGTCCTTGGCCTCATGAACTGACGGTACATGTGGAGATTCGTCCCGAAAAAGCTCCGAATGATTCTGAGCCAGTATTTTCTGCGGATGTATGCTATGCAGTTGCTTTTAGTGGCGAAAAGGTGTCGGATAAGTTGACCCCGGAAATGCTTGCTGATCTTTGGCCGTATGTCCGTCCGGAGCTAGTTGTGCAATTGCGACGGTATGATTTGTCGTCTGCCATTCTTCCTCTGAGCATAGGGTTTGAAGCGGGTGGACACCGTTAGCAGAAGGGGGCCAATGCCTTGCGGCGTTGGCCCTCGCTTGTGATTGAGGTTGGAAAGATATTGATGGGGGCTTCACTGAGTATTCACAGATATCATATTTATACATATAGATAGAGGAAGGATTTGTTTGTGATGTACCTTCGCGCATTTCCGAATGATTTCTCAATTTGGCAAGCTGCAATAGAAATTGCAACAATAATTATTGCTATAGCTTCGATTTCGGTAGCGCTGATTGCTGCTGATCAGGCGCAAAGGGCTAACCAAATTGCTGTCGATACTTACAAGCATACGGAGGAAAAAGATTCTAATGATTTGAAGTTTGCCCAAGCAAATATGATTTCGACATGGTTAGTATCTGATGCCAATGGTGAGTTGCTCGTATCAAATGACTCAAAAACAGTAGATGTCATAGTCAATAATGATTCCAAGCAGCCCATTTACAATGTCGTTTTGACAACAGGTACATACCAAGGGGCTGGACAACCGTTCTTGAAAGGAAATGAGTTTACGTCTTCGATTGGTACCGTGCCGCCGGGACGATATAAGACTCGGGTTCCATATCCGGGATCTGGAATGCATATCAGAATCGAATCAGCAATTACATTTACTGATGTTCGAGGTCTCTCTTGGTTGAGAGATGCCACAGGTGTTCTTCGTGAGATCGATGACGCCTATAAAGCATTGGGGGTTAAACTCCCACCAAGTAATTGGCAGTCGCTTACAAAAACTGAATAATCTATGAGCTAATCAGCCGTTTAGATCCTCTCCGTGGGGCTGGTGCATGTATTGTTCAACCCACGCCATGCTGGTTTTTTGGAAATTAAAAGCCTGAATTATCATTAATTCGAAATCCAGGCTTTTACAGTATTCGTATAATCGCGAATTAAGCAGAAATCACTCAGCCTTCTTGCGGCCGCGGCGCTTCATGGTGCCGGCAGTGGCGTTTGCGACATCAAAAATCACGGTCTTGTCTTCCGGGTAAGCAGTGCCGTTGACGGAGGCGAAAGAGACCTCGCCTTCTGGAGCTTCGACAAGCGTGAAGTACTTGGAAATTGCTTCAACGAGCACAGCGTCCTTGATACTTACAGACGTAGTCTGCTTGCCCTCACCCTTGCTGAATTTCACGGCATTATCCGCCTTAGCGGTAGTCGGCGTGACGGCAATTTGTCTGGTTTTATCGTTAATAAGGATCTTAACTTGTGCTGGAAAATTCAGCACTTCTGCGGTGGCCTTATTAAAACGTACAACGGAATCGGTAACGGTCATTACCGTTTTGCCAACGGGCTTAACTAGCTGAACTTCTTTGAATCCTCGAAGCAAGGATGCCATAATATACTCCTTCACACTGCATAAATATTATTGACAATTTTGATTGTAATGAATGATAATTTGAATTACAATTTTATATATCACATTCTCAATTTCAATTCATAATATGGAATAGGGAAATAGTGCTGTCGCAAAATATTGAGTGAGAATACATTGTGATTGCGATTGTGTACGGTTATTCTGCAGTCGTATCAAGGGTTTTGGTCATTGTTCACAAGGATACAAAAGCTCGAGAAGTTCCCCGGTAGGTGCTAAATTATAGACCATCTGTGAGAATTTCCCGAAGAGGTAAGGAAGAACATTGACCATCGCTGATTTGCTGCAGATTGTTCGCAAGCATCTCGCGTCTGCGATTATCTCGTTCGTGGTGGTGTTTGCTGCGGTTGCAGCTGTCACGTTCATCATGCCGCCGAAGTACACGGCTACGGCTGAAGTGTTCGCCACGTATGCCGGTCAGTCCGGCGAGACGCAGACTACCAACGATATGAGCTCGGGTGCCAATTATTTGAATACCCAGATCACGACGTATCCGGAACTGGTGAAGACCGAAGCCGTGCTACAGCCCGTCATTAAGGACCTCGGTCTGGATATGACCACGACCGATCTTGCCGATGTGGTGACCGCTACGAACCCCACGAACACGTTCATGGTGGATATCTCGGCGGAAGTCGGCGATCCGCAGCAAGCGGCCGACATCGCCAACAGCGTGGCGAAGAACCTGGCCGATCAGATTTCTTCCGACCTGTACAACAACTCCTCTTCCAGCGGCTCTCCCATCAAGCTCACGGTAGTGCAGAAGGCTCAGACTCCTACCAGCCAGAGCTCCCCGAACATTCCGCTGTATCTGGCCGCGGGCCTGATTCTCGGCCTCATCGTAGGCATTGGCGTTGCCCTGCTGAAGGACATCCTCAACACCAAGGTGGACTCCACCGATGATGTGCGTGAGCTGACCCACGCTTCTTCGCTGGGTACTGTGCCACAGGCCACGATTCTTGACGACAGCCGCCCGGTCGTAGTCGCTCAGCCAGCTGGTAGCGAGGCTGAGGAATTCCGCCGCATCCGCACGAACCTTTCGTTCCTTACCACCACCGCCACGCAGGGTCATGGCCGACTGCTGGTCATCACCTCCACTGATCCGTCCGAAGGTAAGACCACGGTTTCCGCCAACGTTGCCGTGGCTCTCGCCGAGGAAGGCAAGAGTGTGCTGCTTATCGACGCCGATCTGCGCCACCCGTCCGTGGCTCACAAGCTCGGCATTGAAGGCCACGTGGGTCTGTCTCACGTGCTGTCTCGCCAGGCGTCCCCGGCCGATGTCATTCAGAAGTATTGGAAGCCGAACCTGCACATCATGCCTGCCGGCAAGCGCCCGGCTAACGCCAGCATCTTGCTGAACTCCGATCTCATGAAGGAAATGGTCGAGCAGGCCCTCACCCAGTACGATTACGTGATTATCGATACTGCTCCGCTGTCCGTGGCCAACGACGCCACCGTGTTCGGACGTATGGCTGGCGGTCTGGTGCTCGTGACTGGTAAGGGCGTAGTGGAGAAGAAGGAGCTGGAGAACACCGCTACGGCTCTGCAGGCCGCTGAAGTGCCGATTCTCGGCTTCATCTTCAACTTCGCTGATCCGAAGAAGATACACTCGAAGAACTATTACTACTACTATTACGAGGACGGCAACAAGCGCAGCTCTCATAAGGGTGCCAAGAGCAAGGGCGAGAAGAAAGCCCGCAAGTAATAGTTTGGCGTTTGCCGATCGTCTTGCAATATGAACCGTGCGGTACTTCTGTGCCGCACGGTTTACTGTTATAAGACTGAGTTGTTGGATTTATGGTGCTGGCTGTATATCGAATAGTAAAGAATTGTGACATTCCTGAATACCAGCTGGCACGCTCGGCATAGGGCTGGATAAACTGACAGTTTGGAATGACTTCAATGATGCAAAGGAATGAGAAGAGCATGGGAACAGACGAACGTCCTGAACCGAACGCGGAATCTGGTTCCTCTACGTCGCCGGCTCGCGGTGACATCGTCGACACCTTCTGGGATATACCGCCCATCTCGTTCGACGAGAACGACGGCGGTATTGCGCAGGGTGACAATGGTACGGGGGCTGTTGCGGGTGGCGTTCAGCCCGTCTTCCCCAGCTTTGACGAAGTATTGGAATGGCCTACTGCGAGTGCGGCGAATACTGCTGGCGATGCCTCTTCCCCTTCCGATGCTGTGGCTACTGCCCCGATGACTTTTTCGGCACCTGATACTGCGGAAAGTGCTCAGTCGCCTCAGCAGGATGATAATGCGACGCTGCCGCTTTTCGCGCCGATTTCTGAAGCCAAGCCGCAACGTGATAGTGCCATAGACGATCTGAACATCGACTTCAGCGCCATCGAACAGAATCCCGAGCCGGTGGAGGAGCCGGAAGAAGACCGTGTGGCAGAGACTCCTCGCGGTGGCAAGGGCGGCAAGAAGAGGACCAAGGGCATTATCATTTCGCTGATTGCTGCGCTGATGGTGATTGCAGCGATCATTGGTGGTGTATGGTACTGGCGTTTCAGCGAGCAGCGTCGGGAAAGCCATCAGCTGCATCAGGATGCGTTGACAGCATGTACTGAGGCCGTGGGCCAGAATTCCACCGCTCAGAAGGCGCTGGCCAAGGCGTTGGCCGACGCCAAGAGTGCTCAAAGCATTACAGCTGATCAAGTGGCTGACGGCGCGACCATAGATACGCTGAAGAAGGCAATTGCTGCGGTAAAGAATGTGGAAGCGGTGGAGTGCAAGACTTCAGCTTCTACGTCGGACCTCAAGGAATATGCCAAGGCGGCCACTAGCCAGACCAAGACCGCCAAGAAGAACGCCACTGCGATTACTGCTGCGGCAAAGGCCGTGACGGACAGCAAGAACGCCAAGGATCAGGCTAACGCTCAGCAGGCGTTGCAGAGCAAGATAGCCGAGGCTCAGACTTTGCTGGACAACAGCCTGTATGCCGTCGACGATAATTCAACGCGAGTGACGCTGGAAAGCGACATCGCCAACGCCAATACCGTGCTGTCCCAGCAGGGCACTGACGTAAAGGCCATGCAGGATGCCGTCAACATGTTGACTGCGTCCATGGATGCAGTCAACACGTCCATGGCAAACTACAGTGCAGCTGTTGAAGCTCAGCGAGAAGCAGCGCGGCAGAAAGCTCTGAATGATTATTATGCACGATTAAGGCAGCAGCAGTTGTTGCAGCAGCAACAGCAGCAGCAACAGCAAAAACAACTAGACGATGAGGGGACAGGCGACCCGGCGGCTGGTCAGGGGACGGAACGGAATGGTGAGCCGAAGCCGTAAGTGATTGTGCTCTAGCCTAAATTGTCAAAGGAACCGCGAATAACAGTAGCGCGCATTTCCACCATTTGCTGTTGCGAACCAGCTCAATATACGCGTGCTTTGTGCCGCTATGCCGTCACGGATTCGTATAATCAGTTGTGGGGGGGGCACTTCGTATGACACGGTAAAAGTGACCTCTAGGGCGTTGCATAATGCGAGGATTCGGCTGATAAGGCGCAGAAATGCCGATGCCGGTCCCCGATGATTGGGAACCGGCATCATGCGCATGAGTTCGCTCGGCGTTTGGGCTTCACTCAGCCTTCTTGCGGCGCGGAACCTCTGGTACGTGTTGATTTGGCTGGCTTAGTAGCTCTTGTGCTTCTGCCAATGCGCGTACGCGCCGGAAATCGAGCCATAGCGGCCGTTGCAATAATTCACAAACCACTTGAACTGGGTCTGGTAGTTGGTCTGCCAGTCTGCACCTGCGGAAGCCATCTTGCTGCCCGGCAGCGCCTGCGGCAGGCCATAAGCACCTGAAGACGGGTTCGTGGCGGTGGGACTCCAGCCGGATTCGTGGCTGATGATGAAGTTGGCGGCGGTGAAGTCGGCCTCGGAGTAGCCGTTGGAAATCAGGTAGTCATGCGCCCAGGACTGAATCTCGCCGGCCGGCGTGGTGGTACCGAGGCTGGCGGCGCTGGGTGAAGACACGGTGGCGGTGCCCACCAGAATCACCTTATCGACCGGAGCCTTCTTGACCCAGGAGGTGAACACATTGGAGGAAACGACCTGATCGCCGGAGCGGGTTACCAGAGACGTGGTCTCCAGCACGCCCTTCTCGCCTTCGGTCTCGACCTTCTCCTGGCCCTTGGGCAGGCTCGAGGTCTCCTTGCGCACTTCATTGAAGGCGATTTCGGTGTCGGTGGTCTCCACCGTGGTGTTGGCGCGGTTGATGGAAATGACTGTGGACTCGCTGACCTTGGAATCCAGGCTCGGAGTCACTCTGTCTTCCGGATCGAGGACGATATCGCCGGTTTCCAGCACATCCTTGACGGTGGTCATGTTGTCTTTTTCGCCGAGAACCACGCGAGACTTGCCATTGACCTTGACGGTCACGTAGGTGGTGCTCTTGAGCGCGCCACGGGATGCCGAACGGGAAGCCGCACCATCAGTGGCGGAGAATGAGGTTGGGGTGATGGAAGGTGTAGCGGTGCTCGACTGATAGAAGTCGCGAGATATAACGCCTGCAGTGGCAATGAGACCCACTGCAGCCACGGCCGCCGCGATCTTCGCCCACTGGCCCCGAGACAGGGTTTTGACGAATGAGGTCCGCTCAGCGTGCTTCGACATTGCGCTCCTTGGTTGGGTACACACTGCTCTCCATCATAGGACGTTGAGTGGATGAATAAAAAACCGTGGTGGGTGTTCGACCCGCCACGGATGGCATATGTAGTAGTTGGCAGTGCAAGGAAGTGCTATATATGGGCTTTTCCGCGCTTCCGCTGCCGTAGTGCGATAAGGCTTACTGCTGCTCCTGCGCTGCCTGCTGTGCTTTGGCGGCGGCCAGATCCAGCGCCTTGGCCTGGGCGATGAGATCGTCCAGATCGGAGGCCTGCAGCGCGCCGGCCTGCTGGAAGATGACCTCGCCCTGCTTGGCAATCATCAGCGTAGGCACAGCTTGAATGCCGGCAGCCTGAGCCAGATCCTGATTGGCGTCGATGTCCACCTTGACGAAAGCGATGTTCGCATTCTCCGGCTCGTTGGACGCAGCTTCGAAAATCGGGCCGAATGCTCGGCACGGACCGCACCAAGTGGCCCAGAAGTCAACGAACACGATTTCGTTGTCAGTAATGGTCTTCTCAAACTCAGCTGAAGTGATGGCGGTGGTGGCCATTGAAGTTCCTTCCTCAAACACAGTGCTTGATGCTGTGTACCAGTTTCCCAGCACCACCCAACATTTCGGCAAAAGCTTGTGCCCCAAGCTGAATGGATTGCGGGCGCATGGAGGATGAGGCGCTTTGTTGAGAATTCACAGACAATTTTTCGGTGAATTGTGCCCATGTTCATCAATGCGCGCGATAATGAGACCATGCCAGTCATGAATGATGAAGTGCCCGATGAGGGCGATTACGATGCCGGGCGTGGCCGCGGCGAATTCGACAACATCACGCCCGAGGACTTCATTCACGGGGGCGGTTCGGGCCATGGCAATCCTCCGGGGTGGCTTGGCCCGGCCGATATCAACTGGGCTCGCCACCAAATGCCCATCGCATACGTGGAGATAGTGCCGGTGCGTACCGATGAAATGGGGCGCATTGCCCAGGTCGGCTCGTTGCTGCGCGTTTCCGAAGACGGGTCCATTGAGCGCACGCTGATCACCGGCCGTGTGCTGTATCACGAGACGTTGCGCGAGGCGATTGCCCGTAATGTGGCCAAGGATTTGGGAGATATCGCGCTGCCGTTGCTGCCCACCTCACTGCAGCCGTTCACCGTGGCTGAATTCTTCCCCACGCCGGGGCTGGGCGAATACTATGATCCGCGCCAGCATGCGATCGCATTGTGTTACGTGGTGCCCATTGCCGGCGACTGCAAGCCGCAGGACGAGACCCTGGACGTGGAATGGGTGGACCTGAAGAGCGACATGATGGATACGTTCGTGGCGCAGATGGTCAACGGGCATGGCCACATCGTGCGGCAGGCGCTGGCTTGGGCCGGAATCTGAGTTTTCAACCTCCCGCCGGCGGGAGGTGGCGCGTAGCGCCGGAGGGTGGTCCGGGGAGGATTCCGTCTGAGACCACCCCCAGTCGGCTTTGCCGACAGCCCCCGCCAGCGGGGGCATGAATGTGAAGGAGTAATTCATGGCAATAGAACTGGCCAATCATATATATAGGGACGGCGAGGGCGTGCCAGTGGTGCTGATGAACGCCTACCCGGTGGACCACCGCATGTGGGGCGTCTGTGCAAAGGCGCTCGCCGACTTTGCCGATCTGGAGGATGTGCCGCCGTTCCCGATTTGGGCGCCGGATATGGCGGGCTCGGGTGAATCCCCGGTTCCCAGCGAGGCCGATTCCGGGCCGCGTATGGCCAACGGCGCATATAGCGAGGCTTTGGATCGACTGGCCGATGCCTACGTTGATCTGATTAAGACCGCTGGTTACGAACAGGCGATTTGGGTGGGCCTGTCCATGGGCGGCTATGTGGCGATGGATATTCAACGCCGCCACCCCGAAGCCGTGGCTGGTCTGGCTTTGTGCGACACCATGGCCGCCTCTGACGGTGTGGGCGGCGAAGGCCGTCTGACCATGGCGAACGCTGCCGAGCAGACCAACTCCGTGGAGCCGGTCATGCATTTCGCACGCCCGGCCGAGGGCGATTCCACCGTGAAGCGTACGCCCGAATTCATCGAGACCATGACCGCTTGGATAGAGGAGCAGAATCCCGCCGGTCTGGCGTGGCGTCAGCGCATGACCTATGGCCGTCCCGATATGAGCGATGTGCCGGCCACCATCAGCGTGCCCACCGTGGTGGTATCCGGCGAGCAGGATCCCTCCAGCAACCCGAGTGTGCTGAAGCCGTTGGCCGAGAAGATCGCCGGCGCAGAATTCGTGGACATTCCCGACTGCGGTCACTTCAGCGCCGTCGAACACCCGGACACCGTGGCCCGTGCCCTGCTCTCGCTCGTCAAGCGCGTGCAACAACACTGACTTCCTCCCGCTGGCGGGAGGTGGCGCGTAGCGCCGGAGGGTGGTCTGGCGAGGATTCCGTCTGAGACCACCCCCAGTCGGCTTTGCCGACAGCCCCCGCCGGCGGGGGGCAAAACTACATTCTGGAGATACGTATGACTGCTGACATTCACTTTTCGCCGTTGGCGCTGACCCGTGCGCTGCCGTTCCTGCCGCTTGCCCAAGGCGATATCGACTATCAGGTGGATCGGCGCGGCGAGCCCGATCTGATTGACACCTTGCTCGCGGATCCGGCCACCAAAGTGGTGCTGACCCGTGGTGGTCTGGTCGCCGTGCCGCGCGGGCAGGGCGACCTTGTGGACTATGAGAGCGTGAAAATGCGGCTCGCCACGCTGCCGGGCGCATACGTTGGCGAGGAGTTGCGCCGTTACCCTGAAGCGGTCGCCATGTTCCTCGGCTCGTACGGTGGTGTGCGCGGCGAATGCGTGATTGCAGTGGACATATCCCGCGTGCCGGACGCCGGTGAAGGTGCTGTGCCCGGCGCACAGCCCAACGGCGTACTGGGTGTTCAGGATGCCGGCACTGTCGATGGCGCGATGGGCTTGGCCAACGCCAACGGTAACGCTGCTGGCAAGCGTGCTGGCGAATCGGGCGGGGCCGCCGAATCCGCTGCTCCCTTTGGTGTGCCGGATTCAGCTGGGCAAGGTGCGGATGACGCATTTGACGAGTCGGTCAGCACCCCGGCATCCCACGCCGCGCCGAAGCCCACACTGCTGCAACAGGCCGTAACGCGGTTCGATTGGGTGGATTTGCGTGGATTTGCACCACACGCCAACGCGCGGGAGGCCGGTCAGGCCACCAGCGCGGTCACCCTGGGCATCTGGCATAGCCGTCAGCGGTTCTGCCCCACATGTGGTGCCCCCGTGTTGCCGGCGCTCGCCGGATGGGCGCAGCGTTGCTCCAACCAAGCGGACGGCAATCGTATTCTGTTCCCGCGCGTCGAGCCGGCGGTCATCACCGCCGTGGTGGATGGACAGGACCGTCTGCTGCTGCAACACAATGCGGCGTGGAAAGACCCGAATCTGTATTCGGTGTCTGCCGGATTCGTGGAAGCGGGGGAGAACCTTGAGCATGCGTGCCGGCGTGAGGCCCGCGAAGAAACCGGCATTCAGCTGGGCGAGGTGCGGTACTTGGGTTCGCAGCCATGGCCATTCCCTGCCTCGTTGATGATGGCGTTCAAGGCACATGCGATTACCACGGATGTGCATGTGGACGGTTCGGAAACCGTGACCGCACGCTGGGTCACGCGCGACGAATACACCGCCGAGCTGATTGCCGGCCGAATGGTGGCACCAGGGCGCGCCACCATCGCACGGTACATGATTGAGGAGTGGCTTGGACGCGAGCTATAGGTTAGGCTGGTGTGTATGAGTGATGAAACCGAACAGCCGCTGAACCTCGATATTCCCGAGCATCTTGAGTACTCCGACGAACACGTATGGGTGGATCGTTCGGACGATCTTGCCATCATCGGCATCACCGAATACGCCGCCGACCAACTGGGTGAGCTCGTGTTTGTGGATCTGCCTGAGCCGGGCACCCGCGTGGAGGCCGGCGACGAAATCGTGGAGCTTGAATCCTCGAAGGCCGTCCAGCCGCTGATCAGCCCGGTGGCCGGTACCGTGAAATACGTGAATCGCGACGTGGCGGACGACCCGTCCGTGGTGAATGGCGATCCCTATGGCGAAGGTTGGATTCTCAAGGTTGAGCTCGACGATGATGAGCCCGAGCTGCTGACCGCCGAGGAATATGCCAAGATCATACGGTAACTAAGTGTTCAGGAACTCATAACCTGAGTGGCCTATATTGGTGCATATGAGAAGCCCACGCGAGGATTTTGAAGCGGCCGCCCGACATCTGCCGCCAGTACATGGCAGTAGTGCGCCATCGCCCGATGACATGCCTACGGTGCCGATTCCCGCGCGCAAGGCCGCCACCACTTTCGATACACCGTCCAGCCGTGAGCGGCTTGAGGTCAAGCCGGCGTTCACCCGTGTGATTCGCCGTACCCTCACCGGCACGTTCGGCATTTGGTCGCGTCTTTCCGCACTGGCGGTGCGCCATCTCGGCTGGTATCCACGTGTGGAACCCTATGTGGGCTATGGCACCAGCGACTATTCGCGATTGATTTGCCGTACGGTATACGCTCCCGAAAACGCGCGCCCCGGCGAGGTAAGCAGGGGCATTCGCGGCATGCTGACCGTGCCCGCCCCACGCACCCATGTGCAGGCCAGCATTGATGACATGCCGTTGAACACCATACAAATTGGTGATTCTGAAGTGTATGACAAGGTCGATCGCACCCGTGACCTCAGTAGCGAATATGCGGTCTCTGATTCCGCGGGCTACCTTGACCTCGTGGCTGAGCATCGCCTTGAACCCGGTATTCATCGCGTCTCGTACAGCGTGAAGCGCCGCAAGCCCGTTTCCGCCAACCTGTACACCATTCCGGCCAGTGCCAAAGTCGGCATCATCTCCGATGTGGACGACACCATCATGATCACGCAGGCGCCCGTGCTGTGGAAGGCCGCCTATAATCTGCTTTTCCTCAACCCGAAGAAGAAGGCTTCCGTGCCGGGCATGAGCGTGCTGTTCACGCGCATCGCTGATCTGTTTCCCGGTGCGCCGTTCTTCTACCTTTCGACCTCGCCATGGAATGTGGAAAGTTCGATTCGTAACTTCATCACCGATCATGGGTTTCCTGAAGGCCCGCTGCTGTTACGCGATCTTGACCCGCGCCCGAAGACCTTCGTGCCTTCCGGCCCGCAGCACAAACTGGAGTTCGCCGAGCAGCTTATGGCTGATTTTCCGGACATGAAGTTCATCCTTGTTGGCGACGATGGGCAGAAGGATCCCACCACGTATGCCACCATCGCCCATCGATACCCAGGACGTGTGCTGGCCATCGCGATTCGTCAGCTCAGTCCCAAGGAATCATCCGGTTTGGCTTCCGTGGCGGGCCTGACTTCCACGCAACCGATGCCGGTCACCGACGTTCCGGTGTTCACCGGCACCACCGGATCGAATATCTTGAAGACCATGCTGCCGTATCTGAAAGAACACGTGGTGTGAGTCTCGCGTACAATCGCGTGGTATGACCGACGAGAAGACGAACGCCGAAGTGCCGATGCCGCCTGTAGCCAAGCGCGAACCGAAGCGCCGTGAATTCCACGGTGATGTATTTGAGGACGATTACGAGTGGATGCGCAATAAGGAATCCGCCGAGGTACGCGACTATGTGGCCGCGGAAAACCGGTACTGCGAGCATCGCATGGCGCATTTGGCCGGTTTGCGCAACACGCTGTTTGAGGAGCTTAAATCACACGTGGAAGAGACCGATATGTCGGTGCCCACGCGCGTGAACGATTACTGGTATTTCACCCGTACGCAGCAGGGCAAGCAGTACGGCGTGCAGTGCCGTATACCCGTGCGTGGCGAGAACGATTGGGAGCCACCGGTGGTGGACGCCAAGGGCGAGCCCGGATCCATGCCCAGCGAGCAGATTGTGTTCGACGTGAACCGCGAGTCCGAGGGGCATGATTTCTTCCGGCTCGGTGGCATGGATTTAAGCAAAGACGGCCGATGGCTGCTGTACGGCGTCGACGTCACCGGTGACGAACGCTATGACTTTCGTATTCGAGACTTGGAGTCCTTGACGACCGCCGATGCTGACGGGGCGTTCCCCGACCTCGATATGCCGATGGCTGATGAATCTCTGTCTTTCCGCGATGCGAGCGCGGCCGAACCGGCTGAAGCGACAGCCGGTGACGAGGCCACGGAACGTCCTGCGGCGGCGGAACTACCCGAACACTTTGATGGTATCGGCAGCGCATGCTTCACCCCGGACGGTAAATGGGTGTTCTGGGTGGAAGTCGATGATTCCTGGCGTCCGTTTGCCGTATGGAGGCATCAGGTTGGTACGTCCGTTGACGATGACGTGTGCGTGTATCGTGAAGCGGACGAGCGTTTCTGGGTGGGCGTGGGCATCAGCTTCGATGAGCGCAACATCGTGATCGGCACCGGTTCCAAAACCACCACCGAAGTGCTGATGCTGCCTGTGGTCACTCCCGAAGGCGAGTTTCAGGCGTTCATTCCGCGCCAGACCGACGTGGAATACGATGTGAGCTTTGCCTGCTTTGAAGGTGCGGGTGAGCATGGCGAGGATGTGCCGCTTGCCGTGGTCTATCACAACGCCGTCAACCCGAATTTTGAGATTGATGTTATCGACATGCGCGACCATAAGCCGCCTTACCGGCTGGGCGAAGGCGTATGCGTGGCTGCCGGCTCGCCCTATGGCTGTGAGCATGGCGAATCGGATAAGCCGATCACTGAAGCTTACTTCAATCCCGCCAATCCGGCGATTCTGCAAGGTGCGCATGGTCTGGGCATTGAGGGCATCGCCCTGCATCGCCATTTTGTATCGCTGAGCTACCGTTCCGACGGGCAGCCGCATGTGGCATATATGACCAAAGACGCTGCATCCGCTGATTTTCTGGCTGGTCGTCCGTGGCGTTTCGTGGAGTTGTTGCCTCCGCCGCTTGAGGGCGATTGGGACATGGTCGCGGCGGATAGGCAAGACGTGACCGGAGACCACGGCGAAACCTTGTGGACCGATGATGCCGAAAAGGCTGAATCATCTGCCAGCGCGAGCCCGGGAACAGGTAAATCCGCGACCTCCATGAAAGGTGACGGTATCAGCAAGCGCGGCGGCGACTGGTTTGGCGGTTTGTTCGGCTCGACCACCGACCACACCGAATCCTCTGATGGCGCCAGCGACGACCACCTGCCCGGCGAGACCCGGCGACTGTACACCATCGGCACCGGCGGCAATCCCTCGTATGACGCGCCGCGCATGCGCTACTCCTTTGCCAGCTACACGCGTCCCGGCGAGTTGCACGAAATCGATCCCGCCACCGGAAAAGACGTGCTGCTCAAGCGTGCCACTGTGCTGGGTGACTTCGACCCGCGTAATTATATGGAGCGCCGCGTGTGGATTACCGCGCGCGATGGTGAGCGGATTCCTGTTTCGCTGGTCTGGCATCGTGATTGCCCGGCGCAGGATTCGCCGATGTTCATCACCGGATATGGCGCATATGAGATTTCCTCCGACCCTGGCTTCTCGGTGGCTCGGTTGAGCATGCTCGACCGTGGCGTGCTGTACGCAGTGCCGCATATTCGAGGTGGCGGTGAGATGGGCCGCGCTTGGTATGAGCAGGGGCGGCGACTCAACAAGAAGCATTCCTTTGAGGATTTCGTGGATGCCACGCGCGCATTGCAGGACGCTCATTTGGCCGATGCCAGACGCACGGTGGCCAATGGCGGTTCGGCCGGTGGCCTGCTTATGGGTGCCATCGCCAACATGGCACCCGAGTGCTATGCCGGAGTTGAGGCCGATGTGCCGTTTGTGGATGCGCTGACTTCGATTCTCGACCCGGATTTGCCGCTGACCGTCACCGAATGGGATGAATGGGGTGATCCGCTGCACAACCCCGAGGTGTATCAGTACATGAAGTCCTACACGCCGTATGAGAATGTGCCGGTCGCCAGAGCGGAGGACGGTGATGGAGAAACCGTCGATGACAAGGTCTCTTCTGCCGGCGCCGCCACCGGCAAGGCCGTTTCCGCAGCGCAGTTCCCCAAGATTTTCATCACCACCTCGATGAACGATACCCGAGTGCTGTATGTCGAGCCGCTGAAATGGCTGGCCCGATTGCAGTCCGCAGGCGTGGACGCGGTGGCCAAGATTGAGGTTGAGGCCGGTCACGGTGGCATTTCCGGCCGTTACAAGCAGTGGCAGGAGGTCTCGTACGAGAACGCCTGGTGCATGGACGTGATGGGTCTCGCTCATTAGGTGTCATGTCCACTAGCTGAGCTGGTTCGGGCCATCAGGTGGCCACGCGACTAGGCTCCTTGAACTATGGCAAAGACATATAAAATTGCCGTCATCCCTGGCGACGGCATTGGCAAGGAAGTCACTCCGTGGGCCCAGAAAGCGCTTGAAAAAGCAGCTGAAGGTGTAGCTGACTTCGAGTATGAGAACTTCGACTTGGGCGCCGAGCGTTACCTGCGTGACGGTGCTATTCTGCCGGAGGACGAAGAGGAACGTATCAAGGCGAACGACGCCATTCTGCTCGGGGCCGTGGGCGATCCGCGCATCAAGGCCGGCATTCTGGAGCGCGGCCTGCTTTTGAAGCTTCGCTTCGACCTTGACCAGTACGTGAACCTGCGTCCGTCCAAACTGTACAAGGGCGTCACCTCGCCACTTGCCAACCCTGGCGACATCGACTTCGTGGTGGTGCGTGAAGGCACCGAGGGGCTGTACTGCGGTGCCGGTGGCGCTGTTCGTCGTGGCACTCCGCAGGAGGTGGCCACCGAGGTGTCCATCAACACCGCCTATGGCGTGGAGCGCGTGGTGCGTTACGCCTTCAAGCTGGCCATGAAGCGCAAGAAGCACGTCACTCTGGTGCACAAGAAGAACGTACTCGTCAACGCCGGCGATATGTGGCAGCGCATTGTAGACAAGGTCGGTGAGGAATATCCCGAGGTCACTCACGATTACCAGCATATCGACGCAGCCACCATCTTCCTGGTCTCCAACCCGAGCCGTTTTGATGTGATCCTCACGGACAACCTCTTCGGCGACATCCTCACTGATGAAGCCGGTTCCGTGGTGGGTGGCGTGGGCTACTCCGCCTCCGGCTGCATCAACGCCTCCGATGAATATCCGTCCATGTTCGAGCCGATTCACGGTTCCGCTCCGGATATCGCCGGTCAGAACAAGGCCAACCCGACTGCTGCGATTCTCTCCGCCGCCATGCTGCTCGAGCACCTCGGCTTCGATGACGCGGCCAAGAAGATCCACACCGCTGTGGAAGCGGACATCGAGGAGCTCGGCTCCACTGTGCGCTCCACCGATCAGGTCGGCAAGGACATTCTGGCCCGTATGTGATGTCTCTGGCTCCCCTCAAGGAGGGGAGCCAAGTACTCTTATACTGGTCGCATGCACATGCGACATGGGGAATGCAAAACGCCGGGCGGCAAACTGGTTGCCGTGAATGTGGCCGTCGACGAGGATGGCACAATCAAATCCTGCCATATCAGCGGTGATTTCTTTATCGAACCTGACGTGACCACCTCCCCCCGCTTTGCGGGAGCCCCCGCCAGCGGGGGCGAGGCTTCGGAAGCATTGATTCATGACCTTGAGCAGGCTCTGGTTCGAGGCGGTTCGCTGCAATCCGTATTGGATGCGCACTCTGATTGCCGGCTTATCGGCACAGACGCATCAGCTATCGAAACCGCATTCCTCCGAGCTATAAGTAGCGAGCTTACGCCCCCGCCGGCGGGGGCTCCCGCAAAGCGGGTGGGGGTGGCCGGCACAGACACCACCGGAACTTCTGCATCCGTCGATACACAATATGGGCAGACCGACAAAACCGCCGAATATCAGTCCCGCTGGAACGAGCTCAAGCGTAACCTCACCGTTATTCGCGACCATCCACGCACCCCAGCCGAGCAGATGGCCATCGATGAAATCTGGGCCCGCGAAGTCGCAGCGGGGACGAGGCCGCCCACCATCCGATTCTGGGAATGGGCCGGTGCGGCCGTGGTCATTGGCAAATTCCAGTCAGCTCCGGACGAAGTGCATCTGGCCGTGGCCGAACAGCTTGGATTCAGCGTGGTGCGGCGCTGCACCGGCGGCGGCGCGATGTTCATCGAGCCCGGTAACACCATCACCTATTCCCTCTATGCACCACTTGATTTCGTACATGGCATCAGCATTGAGGAATCATACCGGCTGTGCGATTGGTGGCTGGTCGAGGCCTTGCGTGGTCTTGGTCTTGACGTGCGATTTGCCGGGTTGAACGACATCGCCTCCCAATACGGCAAAATCGGGGGAGCGGCACAACGGAGATTCCCCGGAACCGGTAACGCCGGCGAGCCAGGCGCGGTGCTTCACCATGTGACGATGGCATACGACATCGATGCGGCCAAGATGGCCCGTGTGCTCAATACCAGCCAGGAGAAACTTTCGGATAAGGCAGTGCGATCCGCCGTTAAACGAGTGGACCCGATGAGAAGTCAGACCGGTCTCACCCGTGAGCAGATTATCGATGATTTACTCGTATGGTTCACCCCTGCTCAATTTCGCGGTGATGCCTCGTAGCGAGGGTCGCGGTGGCTCCGTGCGATAGATGGAACGTCGCTGTCGAATCCCGCGGGTCGCGTTACAATATGACGGATGACCGATGACGGCCACACAGATAAGGACGGTGCAATGAGCTTGGAAACGCCAAATGCTTTTGCTGATGAGGAGAACATCCTGCTGCATACGGCACTGTTCAAGCAGGTCTCGCCCAGCGAAGCCGAAGAACTGTTGCCGCATCTGAAGCACGCCGCATACGACAAAGGCGACTACATTTTCTCTGAGGGCGATACCGATCACCGTATGTATCTGTTGGAGCGCGGCCGGGTCAAGCTGGTTCGTACTTCTTCCGACGATCGTGTGCAGTTATTGTCCATCCATGCGCCCGGTGAAGTGCTGGGAGAGATTCCGGTATTCGATCCGAATGGTGGTCCCCGCACCGCGTCGGCTGTGGCCATGAGCCATGGCACGTGCGTGGTCTGGTTGGAGCACGACACCCTGTTCTCCTGGCTGGACGAGCATCCGCGTGTGGCCATCGATATGCTGCAGGTGATGGCTAATCGTCAGCGCGATAACAATGAGCGCATCTCCGACCTGGTGTTTATGGATGTGCCGGCGCGTTTGGCCAAGACCCTGCTCAATCTTGGTTCCCGCTTCGGTGAGCCGGTGGAACAAGGCCTGAAAGTGCCGCATGACCTCACCCAGGAAGAGCTGGCCCAGCTGGTTGGATCCAGCCGTGAGACCGTGAACAAGGCGTTGATGGACTTCTCGAATCGTGGCTGGATTGCGCGTGATGGCCGATCGATTATCATCTTCCAGCCAGGCATGCTGATTCGGCGCTCGCGGCGCTAACGGCACGTTTCTTCACGATTTGCTGTATATCCAGTTGCTATTCAGCAAACGTTATACGAGTGCGGTTCTTGTGATGATTGACCATTTTGCGGGGCCGAACACTCGGTTGGTAGGGCGGGCCATTTAGAATGGGGCCCATGCCCAAAAAGAAGTCCCTTACAGTTCGTCGTGTGCTCGTTCTGCTCTTGGCCTACATCATGCTTGCCGTATGCGGTGGTGTGGCGACCAGCGTGCTGCTTATCCCAGGCGTCATCGGTGCCAATAACGTAGCCAAGGCAGTGATTCCGTCACTGAAGGTCGAGAACGTGGACTTCGATGTGACTAGTCTCCCGCAGAAGTCGACGATGTATGCGAGCGATGGCACCACCGTCATTACGGATTTTTACAGCCAGAACCGTATCGTCGTGCCGCTGAAGAAGATTTCCAAGGTCATGCAGCAGGCCGTGGTGGCGCGTGAGGATCGCCGTTTCTGGACCCACGCCGGCGTGGACGTGCAGGGCGTGATGCGAGCGTTCGTCAACACCTATCTGTTGAAGGGCGATCAGCAGGGCGGTTCGTCGCTGACCCAGCAGTATGTCAAGAACGTGCTGCTTATGCAGGCCATTGAAGACAACGATTCGATTGCCCAATACCATGCCACGGAAGACACTGTGGCACGTAAGATTCGTGAGATGCTGATCTCGGTGCAGATGGAGAAGAAGTACACCAAGGCCGAGATTCTGCAGGGATATCTCAACATCGCCCAGTTTGGTAGCAACCTGTATGGTGTTGAGACCGCGGCCCAGCGGTACTTCAGCGTGTCTGCCGCCGACCTTAATGCAGTGCAGGCGGCTACGATCGCGGCCATCACCAAGAACCCGAACAAGTATGACCCGCTGATTGAGGCGAATCAGGAGGAGAGCCAGAAGCAGCGCAATCTTGTGCTGGATCTGATGGCACAGGAAGGGTACATCAGCGAGAAGGAATGCACGGAGGCCAAGAACACTCCGCTTAAGGACACGCTGAAAGTACGGGACGTCAATGTCGGTTGCCAGGATACCGGCGATTACGCCTTCTTCTGTGACTATGTGGTGCACCGTATCCAGAACTCCGAGGAGTTCGGCAAAACCGCTGCCGAGCGTAGCAAGTTGCTGCAGGAAGGCGGTCTGAAGATCGTTACCACGCTGGATGTTGACGCCAACCGCATGCTTATGGACACCGCGCGTAACACTATTCCGCCGGACGATCCCAGCGGTATGGAAATCGCAATCGCCGCAGTGAAACCGGGCACTGGCGAGGTGCTGGGCTTTGGTCTCAACCGCCACTATGACGCCACGCCTGAGGCCGCGAACGACGCTACCAAAACGAGTCAGAACTATGCGGTCGATGCCATCGATGGCGGTGGCAGCGGCTGGACGATTGGTTCGTCCTGGAAGCCCATCAATCTGGTCGCATGGATGGAAGCGGGTCATTCCATCAACGACAACTTGCAAACCACCACTGCGTACTCCACTTCTGATTTCAGCTGCGGCAGCTACACCGGCGGTAGCGAACTTTGGAAGGTGCAGAACGCGTTCGGCACGACCGTGAACCCGGAAAGTCCGTTCCTCGGTCTGGTTCGCTCGCACAACACCACGCAGGCTTCCATGGGCACAATCATGAAGCTGTGCAAGGTGGCTGACACCGCCACGGAGCTCGGCTACCATGACGCTAGAACCGGTGAGACCATTGAAAAGACCTCTTCGTACACGCCGTCCATGATGGTCGGTTCAGTGAATGTTTCGCCGTTGACCATGGCCAGCATCTTCGCCGTGTATGCCGCGAACGGTGTGCAATGCAACCCGATCGCTATCACCAAGGTCACCGACGGTGACGGCAACGACCTGAAGGTGCCTTCCGCCAACTGCCATCAGGCGGTCGATCCGGAAATTATTCAGACACTTGCCTACACGTTGAACCAGGGTGTGACCAGGTCTGACGGTCAGGGCCATAACTTCCAGCTCAACAACGGGCGTAAGTCCTTCGGTAAGACCGGTACGAGCGAAGACCTCGCCGTATCCAGCGGATCGTTCATTCCCAACCAGATTGCCGCGTTTGCGTCGGTGGGTGATGCACAGGCTCCGTATTCCCATCGTATTGCCAACATCCGCATCAATGGTGTGTACAACAGCTACTGGGATGGTTCAACGATTGCAGCACCGGCATTGCGCAACTTCCTCAATGCCTACGCGGATGCGAAGCAATTGCCGATTGATAACGACTACGGTCAAGGCGTTGCGAAGTACATGACCAGCGGCACTACGTTCGGTATTGCCGGACGTTCGTATAGTACGAGACGGTCAACCACGACGAATAACGATAACAATAACAATGATTCGTCCACGAACAATGAGTCGAACAACTCACAGAACGATCAGTAACACATGACGTATTACCTACATATGTGATTGCTGGTTACGTAGTTGACGGGCGCGGGCCTTTTCGGGCCTGCGCCCGTCTTACAATAATGACGGATATTGTGCCGACTGCACCACCGGCATCGACCGGCATCGGAAAGGGGAGCGATGAGCGACGATGAGACGACGCACGGCAATTTTGATTTCCGAGGGTTCGACGTGCCCGAACTGGAGGCAGTGACGCTTGCCGCAGCGGCGGACGGCGGCAAATCTGCAGGCTCTGGGAAATCGGGTAAGTCCGGTAAATCAGGCAAATCCAGCAAACATAAGTCAGACCAAGACAAGAAAGGCACAACGGTGGCTAAAGAAGAGAAGAAGACCAAGAAGAACCGTCCGGGGCTGTTCACCCCGATGGAGCTGCGTGGCCTTACCGTGCGTAACCGCATCTGGCTGCCGCCGATGTGCACGTATTCCGCCTATGCGCGTGATGGCAAACCCACGCCGTTCCACTACCAGCATTATGTGTCTCGTGCCTTTGGTGGCTTTGGACTGATTATTGCCGAGGCGACTGCAGTGGCACCGGAAGGCCGTATCTCGCCGTGTGATCTGGGTCTGTGGGAAGACGGCCAGATTGACGCTTGGCGCTGGATTGTAGATGGTATTCGTGAGGCCGGAGCGGTGCCAGCCGTGCAGCTCAACCACGCTGGACGTAAGGCTTCCACCGGATGCTTTGCAGTGGGATATGAGAATCAGAGCGTGCCTGCTGAAGCAGGTGGATGGCCTACGGTGGCACCGTCCGAAATCGCTTTTGGTGGGTTGGATATGCCGCGTGCACTGTCCGTGGATGAGATTCATGGCATCGTCAGGGCCTTCGCCGCTGCGGCTGGCCGTGCGGTCGCCGCCGGGTTCCAGGCAATTGAGATTCATGCCGCTCACGGGTATTTGATTTCCCAGTTCCTTGATCCGCTGAGCAACGAGCGTGACGACGAATACGGCGGTGATCTGAACGGTCGTGCACGTTTTCTGCTGGAGATCGTGGACGCGGTGCGCGGAGTTGTTCCCGATACTTTGCCGGTGTTGGTGCGTATCTCCGCGACTGATTGGGCCGCGGGCGGCTGGGACCTGGATCAGACGATTCTGGTATCCAAGATGCTCAAAGAGCATGGCGTGGATCTGGTGGATGTGTCCACCGGCGGCATCGTGGCTGGCGTTTCGATTCCGGTCAAGCCGAACTACCAGGTGCCGTTTGCCGAGCAGGTGCGTGCCAAGGCCGGCGTACCGGTGACGGCGGTGGGTCTTATCACCAAGCCGAAGCAGGCGGAGAAGATTCTGATTCACGGCGAAGCTGATGCGGTGGAGATTGGCCGTGCTGCGCTGCGCGACCCGAATTGGCCATTGCGTGCCGCCCACAAGCTTGGCGTGCCGGTTGCCGAGGCGCCTTACGCACCGCAATACGTGCGTGGCGCGTACTGAGTGTTGTGTACATAGGCTCCCGCTGGCGGGAGCCGACCGGCAAAGCCGGACTGAGGGTAGTTAACGTACATACGTCGACCACCCTCAGCCTCACTGTGTTCGGCAGCCCCGCCAGCGGGAGCCGGGATATCTAGATTCGCAAACTACTTCACGTCCACGCCGACGGCGTCGGAAACATGCTCGAATCCATCACGGCGCAGCAGGTTGGCTAGGCCGCGCTTCAATACGGTGATTTGCTGCGGGCCACGGTACATCAGCGAGCTGATGAACATGACCAGGCTTGAACCGGAACGAATCTTCTCATAGGCCTGCTCGGGGGTGAAGACGCCTCCGATGCCGGCGATGGCGAACCGGTCGCCATAGTCCTTGTACACTTTGCGAATCAGCTCATTGCTGGCCTGCGTGCACGGGCCGCCGGACAGACCGCCTTCCCAGTCGCGCGGAATCTCAAGCCCGGTGCGGTCCTTCTGCAGATTGGCGATGGACAAGCCTTGCACATTGTGCTCGGCCAGCACATCGAGCAGTTCCTTGTACTCACCCCACGGCTTGTTCAACGGCATCTTGACCAGCGTTGGCTGCGGGCGATCGATCTTGTCGAGTGCGGTGAACAGTCGGTCAAGTGCCTCCGATGTGGAGGTGAACGGTTCACCCACGTGTGTGTTCGGACAGGAGACATTGACCTCCACCATTGCGGTACGGCCGGCGGCACGGCGCATGGAGATGCAGTAATCCTCGATACCTTCGTCCAAATCGCCGCACTGGTCGTCGTTGGTGCGGGCGATCGAGACGGACACCTGCATCTGGTTCGCCTGAGTCCATGCCGTTTCGGCACGCTCGATGACCTTGTCCGAGCCGATGTTGGCGAGTCCCACATGCACCATCATCGAATCGTATTCGGGCAGACGATGGAACCAGGGCTTGGCGTTGCCCGGGCATGGGCGGGAGGTGGTGGAGCCGACCGTCTCAAAGCCGAAACCGGCGTTGTCAAGCAGCACGGGCATCTCGCAGTTCTTGTCGAGGCCGGCGGACAGGCCGAACGGGTTGGTGAAGTCGATTCCCATCACATTCGTCTCCAGAATGGGATCGGTGTAGTTGAGCATCATGCGCTCGGCAAACAGCAGTGGCGGCATGTGTTTGGCCACGGAGCAAAATTCGATCATCTGATCATGCGCTTCATCGGGGCGATGGTTGAACACGAAGTTCGGCTTGATGATGTGCTTATAGCCAAAAGTGAACAGGTCAGTGGTGGCTTTGTTGACGGCGTCGTGCCAAAAGCTTTCAGAAACGTAAGTCATATTGCCCATTGTCTCACGTTTCAGCAGATTGTGACCAGCATGGTGTTCCTATTCTTTAAGTTCGTCTTTCTTGGCTCCCCTCTCTGAGGGAAGCTGTCGCGCAGCGACTGAGGGGAGATTCGTGGGGGTGCTGCACGGTGGCTGAAGGAAGTTCGGAACATTACATGTTGACAGTCCTGAAAAATGTGCGTTTTTGCGCGGTTTTGCAGGAGTATAGGTTTGAATCGCCCGGAATTTTCGGGAAATTGTCCCCAAAACGTTCAAGCCGGTTTGGTTTGTGAGCTTTTGTGTGCGATAATGTTCGCATGATTTCGTCACAACGTCAGCATCTCATCTTGAGCAGGCTGCGCACGCGCGGTGCTGTGCGTATTACTGCGCTATCGAAGGAGCTGGGTGTGTCAGCGATGACCATCCGCCGCGATATCGCCGAACTTGCCGACAAGGGTTTGTTGAAGCGCGTCCATGGCGGCGCGGTGACCACTAGTACCTTGCTGAGCGAGCCTCTGTTCTCCGTCAAGTCCCAGATGGACATCGGTCTGAAAGATGCCATTGCCCAGGAAGCTATCAAATACGTGGCTCCTGGCGACGTGATCGCCATCGGCGGCGGCACCACGGCCTATGTCTTTGCCCAGCATCTGCTCGAATCGCAGCGGTCCAGCGGCATCACCATTCTCACCAATTCGATTCCAGTGGCCGAGTTGGTGCAGGCCCTCGAATCCAAGGATGTGGAAGTGATTGTCACCGGCGGTGTAATCACCCGCTCAAACTCGCTTGTCGGGCCGATTGCGGACAAGGTCGTCGCCTCGCTGCGCGTCAACACTGTATTCCTCGGCACTCATTCAGTGTCGATTCCCCGCGGCTTCCTCATGCCGAACTCGCTTGAGGCCGCTACCGATATGGCGATGATGGACATCGCCGATCGCACCATAGTTTTGACCGATCACACCAAGTGGAGCTGCACGTCGCTGTCGCTGTTCGCGCGCTTCGACCAGGTGGACACGGTCATCACCGACGACGGTCTCGACCCTGACTCCGCCGCCAAAACCAAGGATTTGGTAAAGGAACTCGTGCTGGCCCACCAGAGCGAGACCATTGAGGAAAGTGAGTAACACCCATGGCTGATTTCGCCAACTACACCCCCGGAGAGTACGCGAAGAAGCATATCCGCATCACGCCGACGACGCTTGCCGACGGTCGTGACTTCTTCTATCTGGACGACGATCCCGAGTTCGTCTCCGGTGCCAAGACCCGCGAGCTCAAGGATCCGCGCCCGCTGGACTACCGTTTTGCCCCGCACCTGGACGCCGACGGCAACGAAGTGCCGTACGCCGCTCCGCAGATGCGCCGCGACCCGCTGACCGGTGACTGGATTCCGATGGCCACCGCGCGTATGAACCGCCCGATCACCGCTGGCCCCGGCGCCACCGCCAAGGGCAACCCGCTGGCCGCCCGCAAGCCCGGCGACCCGTATCAGGACGGCGAGGTGCCGGACACCGATTACAACGTCGTGGTGTTCGAGAACCGCTTCCCCTCCATGGTGCGCGTGCCCGGCGTTTCCGAGGACGTGACCTACGTTGACGGCAACCCGCTGTGGGAAAAGAAGCTGGCCGCCGGCCGCTGCGAAGTCATCTGCTTCGATCCGAACGAGAACGGCCTGCCGGCTGACCTGCCGGTGTCCCGCCTGCGTACCGTGGTCGAGGCATGGGCCTTCCGTACCGCTGAAATCTCCAAGATGGAGGGCATCGAGCAGATCTTCCCGTTCGAGAACCACGGTCAGGAGATCGGCGTCTCCCTTGCCCACCCGCATGGTCAGGTCTACTGCTACCCGTTCATCGCCCCGAAGATGGAGAAGGAACTCCAACACACCGAGGCCTACCACGAGAAGACCGGTGGCAACCTGCTTAAGGACATCATGAATGCCGAGCTCGAGGCTGGCGAGCGCATTGTGATGCGTAACCACTCTTGGGTTGCTTACGTGCCGGCCGCCGCCCGCTGGCCTCTTGAGGTCCACGTGGCTCCGGTTCGCGACGTGCTCACCTTGGACGAGCTCAACGACGAAGAGCGTTGGGACCTTGCCTCCATGTACTCGCACCTCCTGAAGCGCGGCAACGCGTTCTTCGACAAGGGCGACGGCAAGGGCATGGACCTGCCGTACATCGCCGCATGGCACCAGGCCCCGATTCACGACGCTCGCCGTGAGAACTACCGTCTGAACCTGCAGTTCTTCTCCTTCCGTCGTGCTGCCGATAAGATCAAGTACCTCGCTGGCTCCGAATCCGGCATGGCCGCCTGGATCTCCGACACCACGCCGGAACTCATCGCCAAGCGCTTCCACGAGCTCGGCTCCATCGATATCGCCGACTGATAGAAAGAAAAACACCAATGTCTGCTGTTGAATTCATTGAGCCGCTGACCCATGAAGAGGGCGTCTCGCAAGCCACCAAGCTGTTTGTGGACACCTACGGCGCTGCGCCCGAGGGCGTGTGGGCTGCTCCGGGCCGTGTGAACCTGATCGGTGAGCACACCGATTACAACGCCGGCCTGTGCCTGCCGATCGCTCTGCCGCACCGCACTTTCATCGCCCTGAAGCCGCGCGAAGACACCAAGGTTCGCGTCGTCTCCGGCGTGGCTCCCGACAAGGTCGCTGAAGCTGATCTCGATGGCCTCAAGGCCCGTGGCGTGGACGGCTGGTCCGCCTACCCGACCGGTGTGGCTTGGGCGCTGCGTCAGGCTGGTTTCGACAAGGTCAAGGGCTTTGATGCCGCCTTCGTCTCCTGCGTGCCGCTGGGCTCCGGCCTGAGCTCCTCCGCCGCCATGACCTGCTCCACCGCTCTGGCTCTGGACGACGTGTACGGCCTTGGCTACGGCGATTCCGACGCCGGCCGTGTGACCCTCATCAACGCCGCCATCAAGTCCGAGAACGAGATGGCCGGCGCCTCCACCGGCGGTCTTGACCAGAACGCTTCCATGCGTTGCACCGAAGGCCACGCGCTGCTGCTTGACTGCCGTCCGGAGCTGACCCCGCTGGAGAACGTCTCCCAGCAGGAGTTCGACCTCGACAAGTACAACCTCGAGCTGCTTGTGGTCGATACCCAGGCTCCGCACCAGCTCAACGATGGCCAGTACGCTCAGCGTCGCGCCACCTGCGAGGAAGCCGCCAAGATTCTCGGTGTGGCCAACCTGCGCGTTACCGCCGACGGCATCTCCAAGGCCGATGACCAGTTCCAGGCCCTCAAGGAAACGCTTGACGCCCTGTCTGACGAGACCATGAAGAAGCGCGTGCGCCACGTCGTCACCGAAATCGAGCGCGTGCGTTCCTTCGTGCGTGCCTTCGCTCAGGGCGACATCGAGGCTGCGGGCCGTCTGTTCAACGCTTCCCACGATTCGCTGGCCGCCGACTACGAGGTCACCGTCCCCGAGCTGGACATCGCCGTAGACGTGGCCCGCAAGAACGGCGCCTACGGTGCGCGTATGACCGGCGGCGGCTTCGGCGGCTCCATCATCGCTCTGGTTGATAAGGGCCGTTCTCAGGAAGTCGCCCAGAAGATTGCCGACGAGTTCGAAAAGCAGGGCTTCCACGCTCCGCGCGCCCTTGCGGCTTATGCCGCTCCGAGCGCCAGCCGCGAGGCCTGAGCTACTTACTTTGGCTCCCGCTGGCGGGAGCTGTCGAACGTAGTGAGACTGAGGGTGGTTTGTCGTATACAGTGACCACCCTCAGTCAGCTTCGCTGACAGCTCCCGCCAGCGGGAGCCCCCTTCCTCTTCTCTTTTTCCCTCCCTATCGTGCCGCGACACGCGGGGCGTACTTACGAAGAATTTTGAATCGTATTACGGCTGCGGATTGTTTTGAAAATCGCATGGCTTCTGCCGAAATCACATGGCAGGCCATGCGTTTTTTTGTTGCCGTCGTTGGCCCGGACGTTAGGGGCATATCGACATTTCGCGCGACGGCAATGATGAAGAGACAATCCGAGAGAGGTTCCGCTGTCCGCTACCCAGACAACCCCTGAAAATACTACGTCCGCCGGTGTATCCGGCCACACTATGAATACGAGCGATGCCCGCGAATCCTTCGATGAGGGCAGCAACAGCAATATGTCGGCTACTTAGCGGCCCAGCCGAGGCGAGTCCGGCGTCGCGGTGGTGCGGTTGAGAGTCTGGCCGTGTGAACATGGCCCAACGGACTCGATGATTCCTGAGAGTCCGCGAATCCGGAAATGGAACGGCATGAATGGCGTGATGCAGGTTTGTGACTTGTCTGAGCTGTTCCATTCCGGCGGTATTGGTGCCTGGCAACGGTCAGACGACAGACGATACATGAATCGGTAATGAACATAAATGGCGGGTGTCTTCCCTATACTTGGGGAGTCACCCGCTTTTCGTATACGACCAGGGAGAGCCATGAATAAGGCCATCATCACCGTCGTCGGTCAGGATACCGTCGGCATCATCGCGCGCGTCTGCACCTATCTGTCCGAGCACAACGTCAACGTGCTTGATATTTCGCAGACCATCATCGACGGATATTTCAACATGATGATGATTGTCGACTATGCCAATGCGGACAAGGACTTTGGCGCCATGGTCGGCAACCTTGAGGATCTTGGCGACGACATCGGCGTGCGTATCCGCTGCCAGCGTGAAGAGATCTTCACCAAGATGCACCGTATCTGATTCTGATATAGCTTTCGATTCCCTCCCGCTGGCGGGAGGTGGCGCATAGCGCCGGTGGGTGGTCTCATGTTGGATACCACCCCAGTCGGTTTCACCGGCAGCCCCCGCCAGCGAGGGCGAAAAACAACCGTAAGGAACACACCATGCTGAATATCATGGAGGTCCACGAGACCAATCAGATGATCGAGCAGGAGAAGCTCGACGTCCGCACCATCACCATGGGCATCTCGTTGCTCGACTGTGCGACGGACAACGTCGACACGACTTGCAACAACATTTACCGCAAGATCACCACCTACGCCAAGGATCTCGTCTCCACCGGTCAGGCCATTGAGCGTGACTACGGCATCCCAATCGTCAATAAGCGCATCACCGTCACCCCGATTTCACTGGTGGGTGCCAGCTCCTGCAAGACGAGCGAGGATTTCGTCAAGATCGCGCATGCGCTGGATAAGGCGGCCAAGGAAGTCGGCGTCGACCTGATCGGCGGCTACTCCGCGCTCGTTTCCAAGGCCATGACCCCGGCTGAGGAACTGCTGATTAAGTCCCTGCCGCAGGCGCTTTCCGAGACCGACATCGTGTGCTCGTCTGTGAACGTCGGTTCCACCAAGACCGGCATCGACATGAACGCGGTCGAACTGCTCGGCCACATCATCAAGGACATCTCCGAGCGCACCGCCGACAACGACTCTTACGGCTGCGTCAAGTTCGTGGCGTTCTGCAACGTGCCTGACGACAACCCGTTCATGGCCGGTGGCTTCCACGGCGTTACCGAAGGCGACGCGGTCATCAACGTTGGTGTCTCCGGCCCCGGTGTGGTCTCCCGCGCACTCGATGCGGCCAAAGGCAAGGACTTCGAGTTCCTGTGCGAGACCATCAAGCGCACCGCGTTCAAGATCACGCGCGTGGGCCAGCTTGTGGCTCAGGAGGCTTCCCGCCGTCTTGGCGTGCCGTTCGGCATCATCGACCTTTCCCTCGCTCCGACCCCGGCCGTGAGCGACTCGGTGGGCGAAGTGCTTGAGAAGATAGGCCTCGAACAGGTTGGCGCTCCCGGCACCACTGCGGCCTTGGCCATGCTCAACGACCAGGTCAAGAAGGGCGGCATCATGGCGTCCTCCTACGTGGGCGGTCTGTCCGGTGCGTTCATCCCGGTCTCCGAAGACAAGAACATGATTGACGCTGCCGCCTCCGGTTGCCTGACCCTCGAGAAGCTTGAGGCCATGACCTGCGTATGCTCGGTGGGTCTTGACATGATCGCCATTCCGGGCGATACCTCTGCTTCCACCATCTCCGGCCTGATCGCCGACGAAGCCGCCATCGGCATGGTCAACCAGAAGACCACTGCCGTGCGTGTGATCCCTGTGGCGGGCAAGGGCGTTGGTGAAATGGCGAACTTCGGCGGCCTGATGGGTTACGCGCCCATCATGCCGGTCAACCAGACCAGCTGCGAGGCCTTCGTGACTCGTGGCGGTCGTATTCCCGCTCCGATCCACAGCTTCAAGAACTGATTCAGTAGGGTATCTGCCTTCAAAGAGGTACCTCTGGCTCTTCGCGGAGAGCTATCTGCTTTCAGAGAGGTACCTATATACGGAAACCTCGAGTATGCGCGTTGGAATATCAACGTCCATACTCGAGGTTTCTTAATTGAGGTGCCCCTTTGAAAGCAGAAAGCATTCTGCAAAAGCCCGAATGCACCCCCTCCGAAGGCGGATATCGATTTGGATGACCTTTCGAGAGGTCTATTCCCGTTTCGAGGGGCTGATTTCGACCTTTCTGGAGGTCTACTTCCGTTTCAAGGGGCTGATATATGCGAAGACCCCGAGTACAAGCGTTGATATTTCAATGTCTGTACTCGGGGTTTCGTCCTTTGACAGCCCCTTGAAACGGAGATAGACCTCCGGCGGATGCCGAATCAGCCCCTCAAAGCGCCGATAGACCCATCTTCTGCGTTCATTTCCACAATGATGGTCGTGCTGCGAGGCTCAGGGTTTCCTCCCTCACGCCTGTCGGCGTTCGTTCGGCGTCGCTACTCGAAGGCCCACCGGGCCTTCTCCTCACGCTCCGTCCTGCAATTGTGGTCTCGCTGCGCGAGGCTTGATGTTTCCTCTCTCACGCCTGTCGGTGTTCGTTCGGCGTCGCTACTCGAAGGCCCACCGGGCCTTCTCCTCACGCTCCGCCTTTGAAATTCAGTTGGCGCCAGGCTTCGTAGATGGCGATGGATGCGCAGTTGGTGAGGTTTAGGGAGCGCAAGGACGGGCGCATGGGCAGTCGCACCTGCTCGGCCACATGCGGGCCTTCCATGATGTCCATCGGGTCGGGGATGTCGCCGGGCTCGGGGCCGAACAGCAGGATGTCGGTCGGCTTGTATTCCACTTCGGTGTACAGCTTGGTGGCATGTGCGGTGAACGCGATGATGCGCGAATTGGGCATGGACTCCACCAGGTTGTCGAAATTCGGATGCAGCACCACGTGGGCCATGTCGTGGTAGTCGAGGCCTGCTCGGCGCAGCTTGGTGTCGCGCAGGTTGAAACCCAACGGCTCCACCAAATGCAGGATGGTGCCGGTCACCGCGCACAGGCGGATGGCCGAGCCGGTGTTGCCGGGAATACGCGGTGAGTAGTAGCACAGGTGCGGTGTTACGGTTTCGGTGGTGGCGGCCTTTTCAGCCGAGAGCATCGCGTCCACCACGGAGATGGGGTTGCCATGCGCGTCGGTTACGAGTTCGTCCGGTCCGTAATTCGATTTACGGTACCCGTACTCGAACATCTTCTCGACTTTTGTTTCGGGATTCTGCGCGTTCTGCGAATTCTGTTCTGCCTCGTTCGTCATAGCTGCTAAGAATAAGAACGATGAACGACACAGCAATTTCTTTACGGCTCGGCGCATGGTGGGAGGCCAATGCGCGTGACTTGCCATGGCGCTTCGGACGGGCCACGCCGTGGGGCGTGCTGGTCAGTGAGGTGATGAGCCAGCAGACGCAGATGAGTCGTGTGGTGCCGTATTGGAACGATTGGATGGCGCGCTGGCCTGACGCCCGTGCTCTTGCCGCAGCACCTAAAGCCGATGTGATCACCGCATGGGGCCGGCTTGGCTATCCTCGCCGTGCGCTGCGATTGCAGGAATGCGCCCGCGTGGTGGCGGAAGAATATGGCGATGAGCTGCCTCGCACCTACGACGAGCTCGTCGCTCTGCCCGGTATCGGCGACTACACTGCCTCCGCCGTGCTGAGCTTTGCATTCGGTGAGCGCATTGCGGTGATCGATACGAATATTCGCCGCGTGCTGAGCCGCGTATTCCTCGGCACCGAATCTCGCGGGGGAGCGGCGAGCCCGGCCGAACGCGCGCTCGCCAACCGCATGTTGCCCCAAGACAGGGTTTGTGGGGACGGTGCCGATTGCACGGACCATGCATACCGATCCGGCGAACACACTTTCCTGCAGCGCAGCGAACCTCCATCGGTCACGTGGAATCAGTCGGTGATGGAATTGGGCGCGGTGGTTTGCACAGCCAAGACGCCGTTATGCGAGATTTGCCCGATTGCGGATGATTGTGCATTTCTCAAAGCCGGCCGCCCCGGACTGGGGGAGCGCCGCACCCGCCCGCGGCAGCGATTCCAAGGCACTGATCGTCAGGTGCGCGGACTGGTGCTTGCGGCGTTGCGCGCATTGCCGGCGAATGACACGCTTGCCAGAGTGGATGCCGAAAACCTATGGAAAGACCAGATTCAGCTCGACTCCTGCATCGCGAGCCTTGACGATGACGGGTTGATCGAGATTCTGGAGAATGGTGCCCTTCGTCTGCCCCACGACTGATTCCGCACAGTGCTATGAAGTGGTTGAACCGCACACGTGTGAGAGCGTACGCGTGGATGAGCGGATGATATCGCTGAGCGGAATATTGGTCTTGGCTGACATTCTGTGAAAATATGGGACTGCCGTGCGTGCATGGCGATGACGACCGTACACTGAAGAGGTTATGGCAGTGCAGAGGAATAAGTCAGGTGCGAATCCTAAAAGCGCCGGAGATGGTCGTGACGGGTGGAGCCGCCCGATGTCTCGCGGCAAAAACACCTCTCGCAAGTCTGCTTCTCGGAAGTTCTCCAATCCCGTTCGCTCCGGTAGGACTGTCAAAACCGCGATACCTGCAAAGACCATCCGGTCTGCCAAGGCAGGTGCTGCCACAAAGCGCACCATCAGTAAGAAGAAGCAGACGATGTACCGTCGCCGCCGCATCGTGGTTGGTGTGGCATTGGTGTTAGTTCTCGCGTTAATCGTATTTTGCGTCTACAGCCTTGGCCGTGGTGTCGGAGCCATCAACACGGCAATTCATCATGACGAGGTGTATGCCATTTCCCGCGACACCGTGCCGACGCCGAAGAAAACCAGCGGCGTTAAGGATTGCTCGGCCAAGGATTTGTCGCTTGATCTGAGCTCGGCGTCCCAATCCGTGCCGGTTGGCGGGTCATTGGAATTCACCGCCAAGATCGTGCATGACGGTTCCGACAGCTGTCTGGTCGATGGATCCGATGCGGGCCGCGTGCTCACCATTACTTCCGGTCAGCAAACCGTCTATACCTCCGCCTTGTGCGCCGCGGATTCCCGCATGCTGTTGATGGCCAAGGGAGACAAAGACATTCAGCAGCTCAAATGGAATGCCGATTCCAATGCCGCGCTGACCGAGTGCACGGATGAGGCGGATTGGCCTCGCGTGAACGCGGGAACGTATGTGGCTCAGCTGAGTCTGAAGGATCATCCCAAGGTGAAGAGCGATCCAGTGACGTTTACGGTGGAGTAATTGGAGGGGCTGCTCCGGGCTTCTCTCCACCCTCGCCCGTGTGAGGTCGACCTCGGTATCAGCGGGAAGTCGTGCAAAAGATGTCCTGCTATAGCGTTATTCTTTTGACTTCGCATCAGGTGTGTCATATTGCGGGCATGCCATCGACAATGAAGCGTCCGCATAGGCATATGGTGGCCATGCCGGCGCTCCCAGGGGAATTATTAATCTAAGCGAGCGATAAGGAACGTCCATTGGCTACTGAGTCTACGACGAACACCACCACCATCATCGCACGCGCCGACCAGCATGATATTGACCTGCACAAGGCGTCGGATCGCGTGAACTTCGGTTCCATCAAGGAACCCATCGATGTGCCCTACCTGCTGGGCGTGCAGACCGACAGCTTCGATTGGCTGATCGGCAACGAACGCTGGAAGGCGCGCGTCGAGGAGGACGAAAAGAACGGCACTAACACCGTGGCCCACACCTCCGGCCTCGATGAGGTCTTCAACGAGATCTCTCCGATCGAGAACTTCGCTCAGACCATGAGCCTGACCTTCTCCGATCCGTACTTCGAAGAGCCGCGTCACACCGTGCAGGAATGCAAGGAGAAGGATTACACCTACTCCGCACCGCTGTACGTGAACGCCGAGTTCGAGAACGGCGACACCGGCGAGATCAAGTCCCAGACCGTGTTCATGGGCGACTTCCCGCTGCAGACCCCGCACGGCACCTTTATCATCGGCGGCACCGAGCGAGTCATCGTCTCCCAGCTCGTGCGCTCCCCGGGCGTCTACTTCGATCGTCAGCAGGACCGTACTTCCGACAAGGAAGTCTTCGGCGCGAAGATTATCCCGTCCCGCGGCGCATGGCTTGAGTTCGAGGTCGATAAGAAGGACCAGCCGCAGGTGCGCGTGGACCGCAAGCGCAAGCAGTCCGCCATCGTGTTCCTCATGGCCATCGGCATGACCAAGTCCGAGATCGCCAAGGCCTTCAAGGACTACCCGCTGGTGCTCGATGCACTCGAGAAGGAAACCCTCGAGACCCAGGACGAGGCCCTTGTTGACCTCTACCGCAAGATTCGTCCGGCTGACACCCCGACCCCCGAGGCCGGCAAGAACCTGCTGGACTCCTTCTACTTCAACACCAAGCGTTACGATCTGGCCCGCGTCGGCCGTTACAAGATCAACCGCAAGCTGGGCGTTGAGGCCGACTTCAACGACCGTTCCCTCCACCAGGAGGACATCATCGCCACCATCAAGTACCTGGTGGCCCTGCACGATGGTGCTGCGACCTTCCCGGGCAAGCGCAACGGCGAAGATGTTGACCTGCGCGTGGACGTTGACGATATCGACCACTTCGGCAACCGTCGTATCCGTCAGGTCGGTGAGCTGGTCCAGAACCAGCTGCGTACCGGTCTGTCCCGTATGGAGCGCGTGGTACGCGAGCGTATGACCACTCAGGACGCCGAGGCCATCACCCCGCAGTCCCTGATCAACATCCGCCCGGTGAACGCCACCATCAAGGAGTTCTTCGGCACCTCCCAGCTCTCCCAGTTCATGGACCAGAACAACCCGCTGTCCGGTGTGACGAACAAGCGTCGTCTCTCCGCTTTGGGCCCCGGCGGTCTGTCCCGCGATCGCGCCTCCATGGAGGTCCGCGACGTGCACCCGTCCCACTTTGGCCGTATGTGCCCGATCGAGTCTCCTGAAGGCCCGAACATCGGTCTGATTGGTTCTCTGGCAACCTTCGGCCGCGTCAACCCGTTCGGCTTCATCGAGACCCCGTACCGCAAGGTCGTCAACGGCCACGTGACCGACGAGGTCGAGTACATGACCGCTGACCGTGATCTCGACCACGTCATCGCCCAGGCCAACCAGGAACTTGACGAGAACGGCAACTTCGTCTCCAAGTCCGCCCTTGCCCGAGTCGGCGAGGAAGAGGCAGTCGATGTGCCGGTGAGCTCCGTGGATTACATGGATGTCTCCCCGCGTCAGATGGTCTCCCTCGGTGCCTCCCTGATTCCGTTCCTGGAGCATGATGAGGGCCACCGTGCACTGATGGGTACCAACATGCAGCGTCAGGCCGTGCCGCTGATCGAATCCGAGCGCCCGCTGGTGGGTACCGGTTCCGAATGGCGCGCCGCCAACGATTCCGGCGACGTCATCAAGGCCGACAAAGACGGTGTGGTCACCTACGTGTCCGCCGACCTGATCCGTGTGATGAACGACGACGGCACCACCAGCTCCTACAAGCTGGCTAAGTTCCAGCGTTCCAACCAGACCACCTGCTACAATCAGCGCCCGATCATCCACGATGGCGAGCGTGTGGAGGCCGGCTCGGTGCTGGCCGATGGTCCTGCCATCCAGAAGGGCGACCTGGCCCTAGGCAAGAACCTGCTCATCGCCTTCATGCCGTGGAACGGCTACAACTACGAGGATGCTGTGATCATCTCCCAGCGCCTCGTGCAGGACGACACCCTCTCCTCCATCCACATCGAGGAGTACGAGATTGACGCCCGCGAAACCAAGCTGGGCACCGAAGAGATTACCCGCGACCTGCCGAACGTCGGCGAGGACGCTGTGGCCAACCTTGATGAGCGCGGCATCATCCGCATCGGCGCCGAGGTCGAGGCCGGCGACATTCTGGTCGGTAAGGTCACCCCGAAGGGTGAGACCGAGCTGACCCCGGAGGAGCGCCTGCTGCGCGCCATCTTCGGCGAGAAGTCCCGCGAGGTGCGTGACACCTCCCTGCGTGTGCCCCACGGCGAGACCGGTACGGTCATCGGCGTCAAGGAGATCACCCGCGAGGATGCCGAGGAGGACGGCGACGAGCTGCCCAACGGCGTCAACCAGATGATCCGCGTCTACATCGCCCAGCACCGTAAGATCACGGTGGGCGACAAGCTCTCCGGCCGCCATGGCAACAAGGGCTGCATCTCTCGCATCCTGCCGGAAGAGGATATGCCGTTCCTTGCCGACGGTACTCCGGTCGACATCATGCTGAACCCGCTGGGCGTGCCTTCCCGAATGAACCTCGGTCAGGTGCTTGAGCTGCACCTCGGCTGGATTGCTCACTCCGGTTGGGACATCTCTTTGGATCCGAATCTGGAAGCCGAGTGGAAGAAGCTGATTCCGTCCGGTGCCGAGAAGGCCGAGCCGAACACCCCGGTCGCCACCCCGGTGTTCGACGGTGTCAAGCCGGAAGTCCTGAGGGGTCTGCTGTCCACCACGCTGCCGAACCGTGACGGCGACCGTCTCGTGGGCCCCGACGGCAAGGCGACTCTGTTTGATGGTCGTACCGGTGAGCCGTACACCAAGCAGATTTCCGTGGGCTACATGTACATGCTGAAGCTGCACCACCTGGTCGACGACAAGATTCACGCCCGCTCCACCGGCCCATACTCCATGATCACCCAGCAGCCGCTCGGTGGTAAGGCCCAGTTCGGTGGCCAGCGCTTCGGCGAGATGGAGGTGTGGGCCCTTGAGGCCTACGGTGCCGCCTATACGCTGCACGAAATGATGACCACCAAATCCGATGACGTCGACGGCCGCGTGCGCGTCTACGGTGCCATCGTCAAGGGCGATAACCTGCCGCCGGCAGGTATCCCTGAGTCGTTCAAGGTGCTCCTGAAGGAAATGCAGTCCCTGTCCCTGAACGTCGAGGTGCTCAACGCCGAAGGCGTGGCCATCGACATGAAGGACGAGGAAGACGATCCGGTGAGTTCCGCCGACGATCTCGGCTTCAACATTGGTGCCCGCCCCGACGCGGCCGCCAAGGAAGACCAGAAGGCCGAAGAACCCGAATACCAGTGATTCCACGGGTTGTCGCCTGCCGCGCCTAGAGCGGCGGGCGACAACTCCACACAGCGTGAACGAAAACTTTTAACAGAAACGGATTAACAAGTGCTGGACGTCAACGCATTTGACAAGCTTCGTATCGGCCTGGCCACCGCCGACGATATCCGCGGCTGGAGCCACGGCGAGGTCAAGAAGCCTGAAACCATCAACTACCGTACTCTGAAGCCGGAGAAGGACGGTCTGTTCGGTGAGCAGATCTTCGGTCCTACCCGCGATTGGGAGTGCGCCTGCGGTAAGTACAAGCGCGTGCGCTTCAAGGGCATCGTCTGCGAGCGATGCGGCGTTGAAGTGACCCGTAGCCGCGTGCGCCGTGAGCGCATGGGCCACATCGAGCTCGCCGCTCCGGTGACTCACATTTGGTTCTTCAAGGGTGTGCCCTCTCGCCTGGGCTACCTGCTGAACGTCACCCCGAAGGATCTGGAGCGCGTCATCTACTTCGCCTCCTACATGGTCACCGAGGTGAACGAGGACGAGCGCCACAACGATCTGCCCGGTCTGCAGGACGAGTTCGATGCCGAGATCAAGCGTCTTGAGCAGCGTCGTGACACCGAGATCGAGACTCGAGCCAAGAAGGTTGAGGAGGACCTCGCCGCTCTCGAGGAGACCGGCGAAGCCAAGGGCCCGGCTCGTGCCAAGCTGCGCAATGGTGCCGAGCGCGAGATGACTGCCATCCGCACCCGCTATAACGATCAGATCGCCCGCGTGGACGCCGTCTTCGACAAGTTCAAGAAGCTCAAGCCCGGCGACATGGTCGACGATGTGGATCTGTGGCGTGAGATGCAGGACCGCTATGGCGATTACTTCGACGGCTGCATGGGCGCCGAAGCTATCAAGAAGCGTCTGCAGTCCCTCGACCTCGAAGCCATTTCCAAGGAACTGCGCGAAGAGATCAAGGACGCTTCCGAGCAGCGCAAGACCAAGGCGCTGAAGCGCCTCAAGGTCGTCAACGCCTTCCTGACCACCGGCAACAAGCCGGAAGCCATGGTGCTCGACGTGATTCCGGTCATCCCGCCGGACCTGCGCCCGATGGTGCAGCTCGACGGTGGCCGCTTCGCCACCTCCGATCTCAACGACCTCTACCGTCGTGTGATCAACCGTAACAACCGTCTGAAGCGCCTCATCGAGCTCGGTGCTCCTGAGATCATGCTCAACAACGAGAAGCGCATGCTTCAGGAAGCCGTCGACTCCCTGTTCGACAACGGCCGTCGTGGTCGCCCGGTCACCGGTGCCTCCAACCGTCCGCTCAAGTCCCTGTCCGACATGCTCAAGGGCAAGCAGGGCCGCTTCCGTCAGAACCTGCTCGGTAAGCGAGTCGACTACTCCGGTCGTTCCGTGATCGTGGTTGGTCCGTCCCTGCGCATGCACCAGTGCGGTCTGCCGAAGCCGATGGCTCTCGAGCTGTTCAAGCCGTTTGTGATCAAGCGTCTGGTTGACCTCAACTACGCACAGAACATGAAGTCCGCCAAGCGTCTTGTGGACCGCGGCGACTCCGAGGTGTGGGGCGTGCTCGAGGAGGTCATCTCCGAGCACCCGGTGCTGCTCAACCGTGCACCTACGCTGCACCGTCTGGGTATCCAGGCCTTCGAGCCGATTCTGGTGGAGGGCAAGGCCATCCACCTGCCGCCTCTGGCCTGCGCCGCCTTCAACGCCGACTTCGATGGTGATCAGATGGCAGTCCACCTGCCGCTGAGCGCCGAAGCCCAGGCTGAGGCCCGCTCGCTGATGATGGCTTCCGACAACATCCTGAAGCCGGCCGATGGCCACACCGTGACCATGCCTTCTCAGGACATGATCCTTGGTCTGTACTACCTGTCCACCGTGCTGGAAGGCGCCAAGGGCCAGGGCCGCGTGTTCTCCTCGCTGGAAGAGGCCGAAATGGCCCTCGACCGCCACGAGATCGACATGCAGGCCAAGGTGCTCATCCGCCTGCCTGAGACCTTCGTGCTGCCGAAGAACTGGGAGCCCGGCGAGGTCAAGGTGCTCGCCCCGCGCGACGGCGAGACCGACACCGCCAAGGAAGAGCGCTTCCACGACGGCACCGTGCTGTTCGCCACCTCTTACGGCCGTATCCTGTTCAACGAGACCCTGCCGACCGACTACCCGTTCGTCAACGATCAGGTGGCCAAGGGCCGCCTGTCCAAGATCGTCGATGACATCGCCATGCGTTACTCCACCCAGCAGGTGGCCGCCACGCTGGATGCCCTCAAGGATCTCGGCTTCACCCGCGCCCCTTGGTCCGGTGTGTCCTTCGCCTTCTCCGACGTGAACGAGCCGCCGGAGCGCGACGAGAAGATCGCCGAGTACGAGGCCAAGGCCGACAAGGTCAACGCCAACTACGAGATGGGTCTGTTGACCGAGGAAGCCCGCCGTCAGGAGCTCATTGACCTGTGGACCGAGTGCACCTCCGAGGTGTCCAAGGAAGTCGAGGACAAGTTCGACCCGACCTCCAACCTGGCCATCATCGTGCAGTCTGGTGCACGAGGCAACATGATGCAGATCAACCAGATTGCTGGTATGCGAGGCCTCGTGGCTAACCCGAAGGGTGAGATTATTCCTCGTCCTGTGAAGTCCAACTACCGTGACGGCCTGTCCGTGCTGGAGTACTTCATCTCCCAGCACGGTGCACGTAAGGGTCTGGCTGATACCGCACTGCGTACCGCAGAGTCTGGTTATCTGACCCGTCGTCTGGTCGACGTCTCCCAGGACGTCATCGTGCGCGAAGAGGACTGTGGCACCAAGGCCGGTCTGCCGATTCGCGTGGCCGACCGTGACGCCGATGGCAACCTGGTGCTCGTTAAGGCCGCCGATGGTGGTCCGTACTCCCGTCTGCTCGCTGCCGATGTCATTGACCCGGCTGACGGCAAGACCGTGCTGTACAAGCGTGACGATGCCCTGTCCATGGACGTGCTCAACGACCTCGTGGCCCATGGCGTAGAGGAAGTCAAGTGCCGTTCCGTGCTGACCTGCGAGTCCAAGCGCGGTGTGTGCGCCAAGTGCTATGGCTGGTCGCTGGCCACCAACAAGCTGGTCGACGTTGGCGAGACCGTTGGTATCGTCGCCGCCCAGTCCATCGGTGAGCCTGGTACCCAGCTGACGCTGCGTTCCTTCCACTCCGGTGGTGTGGCTGCGGCTTCCGATATCACTCAGGGTCTTCCCCGTGTTACCGAGCTTTTCGAGGCCCGTACCCCGAAGGGTGAGGCCCCGATTACCGAGTTCGCCGGCACCATCAAGATTGTGGAGAACGATCGCGGTCGCCAGATCATCCTGAGCCCGGATGCTGATTCCGGCGCTCCGACCGAGGACGGCGCCATCAAGCCGATTACCTACCAGGTCTCCAAGCGCGTGCCGCTCAAGGTTGCCGATGGCGACCACATCAAGGTTGGCACCCAGCTGGTCGAGGGTTCTGTGGATCCGAAGAAGATCCTCACCATTCTCGGCAAGCGTGCTGCTCAGGTGAACATCGTGGAGGAAGTGCACACCGTGTACCGCTCCCAGGGTGTGGATATCCACGACAAGCACATCGAGGTCATCGTGCACCAGATGACCCGCCGCGTGACCATCATCGACTCCGGCGACACCGATCTGCTGCCGGGTGAGCTGGTGGACAACGCCCGCTTCCGCGAGATCAACCGCAATACCGTGAAGAACGGTGGCAAGCCGGCTGTTGGCCGTCCGGCGCTGATGGGTATCACCAAGGCGTCTCTGGCCACCGATTCCTGGCTGTCCGCCGCCTCCTTCCAGGAGACCACCCGCGTGCTCACCGAAGCCGCGCTCTCCGAGAAGGTCGATGACCTCAAGGGCCTCAAGGAGAACGTCATCATCGGTAAGCTCATCCCGGCCGGTACGGGTCTTGCCCGTTACCGCAACGCTGTGGTTGAGCCTGACAAGGCCATCCGCGACACCATCTACCCGAACTTCGGTCTGGGTGGCGATGGTGATCTTGGCGACACGACCTTCTCTGACGCCGACCTGTCTGACCTGAACTTCTCGAACCTCGAGTTCGGCGATCTGAAGCTCGGCGATGACTTCAACCCGGATGATTTCTATTCCGATCAGGGTGGTCAGGGCGACATCGAGGAGTAATCACTTCCCGATGGCTGTGATCCAGCCGCGTATGAATATGAGTTCATGCGCATGATTGACAGGCGATGGCCCGGAACTGGTATGGTTCCGGGCCATCGCCTATTTGCGGCTTGGATCTGCGGGCCTCGTGTTCTGGGACTGGTACTGATGCCGGTTGTCGCGGCTTGCCCGACTTGGGTGAGATACGGAACTTGTGCGGTGTATGCGGCCTGCTGACCCGGTTTTAAGTATTTCGGCGCGAGATGGAGAACGAGATTGACGAGGTATGCGAACGGTCACTCCTCGCAAGGACAGTTGCGTTCTAAACCGCTTGAGACGCGGCATGGATCGCAGCATGGCGGTACGCAGCCGTTTCACGCTGGTCCAATATTGAGTGGACTGTGCGGGTGTGATATTCCGCCCGGAAAAAGTGGCATAGTCGGCCTCCCTGCCAAGTTGCTGCAACGCCTGATTGGCGATATCAAACTGATGAGCGATGGCATGCGCTTGATTACGCCTGGTGCCGGAAAGTGGCATGCCGCCGCTTTGTACCGCCAAGGTTCGCAGGGCGTTCCATCCGGCGGCTATACGTGTGCGAGGACTGCCGCGCCGTTGCGCGAGGGCAATCATAAGGGCTTTAAACGCCAGAATCAGGACACAAACCGTCAATGTAATCCACAACGGGCTGCTATAGATGGCTGCTGTGCGCGCTGCTCGATGGAACTGTAACCAGAACGATTCATCAGATGAAGCGACTTCGGCATCCGTGCCGGATAAAGCACTCTGCCCTCTGACCTGAGTCTGGTCTCGTAACGGATCGATGAATGGAACAGGCGGTTGGCGCACAAGATTCTTCGGGTCAGGTGGAGCCGAGCTTTGGCTATCATCCGGAATTTTGCTCTCCTTCGGAGTAGGGTAGAACGCCACCCATCCCAGATTGCGAAGTTTGATTTCCACCCATGCGGTTATGTCGTCGCCGGTGAAAGTGATCTCGGTGCCACTGCCAGAAGTTTTCTTGCCACGCGCGTTGGTGATGTCTCCATCCTCGTCTTTGGGCAGGAATCCCAATACCACGCGGGAAGGCAGTCCCAACTCACGGGCCATCAGGGCCATGGCGGAGGCGTATTGTTCGGAGTCTCCTACCATGGTGGTTCCGGTAAGCAGTGTGTTTACACGGTAATTGCCATGACCGGCAGCCGAAGGATAGTCGTTCTGCAAGCCGTGGGAGAACCAGCCGGAGCTCCGCAACATTGCAGCCAAATCTTGGGCTGCGGCACCTCCTCGGGATTGGCCGCCGGCAGCGGCCGAAGCCAGTGTGCTAACTGCATTGGGCACGTCCAGAGCTTTCGGCTGGCTGATGTTGGCGGCTTTGGCCGTGCTGATCTGTTGGTCGGTAGGGGTGTCGGCAATAATGCCGGATTCGATGTAAGTCAGTCCTTCGCTGGTTCCTGAGGGGAGTATGGCTGAATTGGTATCGCGGTTGTAATAGAACGGGCTGTTCTCATCTTTGCCGAGGAATTGCACGCCGGTGGCGGCGCCAGCCAGGGGAAGCCAGACATCAGCGAGTCCTCGGTGCACAGTGAAGGTGGCGGTGAATGCCATGCCGCGTTCATCAGTGCTGATTGTGGTGCCTACTCGTTGGTAGTTCGCGCAATCGGAGGCTTTGGATGAGTCGGAGAGATTCCATACTGAGCCGTCGAACCAGTCCATCACTGCCAGTCTGACGGGAGTGCCGGCAGGCAGATTGGTGATGGTAAGTAGTGTGTCATCTCGATGATCCTTGATATAGGATCTCATGCTGCTCAACGGGCTGGTGTAATCGTAGGGGCTGAGCGGTGGATTGTACGTGTCTCGCAGTATGAGGCGGTGCGGGGATGCCAGTGCGGAACCGCCGACGGCCAGCCCGGCTGCAAGAGTCACCACAACCAGTGCGCAGAACCATCGTTGCCATTCCATAAGTTCCAATCGCCATGCCATCCAGATGATGAGCAGCACAGCGAAGGTGATGCCGCATAGGGTTCGATGCCAGCCGTGGCTGGTGCCAAGCAGTGCGCATACGGTCATGGCCGTGGCCAGTGGAATGGCTGCGATTGCGGACGTCCACGCATGGTCACTGATGGCGAACGTGCCTGCCAGGAACGCCAGCCATAATCCGATAGTCCATACGGCCATCAGACTGCCATATGCGGTGCCGACCGGCGGTGCCACCGAAATGAGATATTTGAATGCTCCGAACGTCATCTCCCATCCCTGGCTCAAGGTATCCAGGCTGGGTATCACGTGAGCGATGGTGGTGGAAGGCAGTGCTATGACTGGGCCGATGATGAATTGGGTCAACGTCAGAAAGGTCAGCTGCCACCATATTGTGAGTGAGTATCTGGTTCCGGCGAATGCGATCGCCGTCCCCAGTGCAGTCGAAGGAATGGCTGCCGCAATCCACATCATATGGTCCGCGTACACGTCAATGAGGTTCGATTGAGCCAGAACCATCATCAGCGCAATAGCGGCAAGGCTGATGCCCTGTTGTTTCTTGGATTGTCTGGCAATCATGGCACAACTCCCAACATGAGTGGCAGATCGTTGAGCTTGCCGATGGTGATTACAGTGCAATTGGCGCATCGCCTTATGTTGCAGGTCATGCCGATATCTGCCTGCAGCACTATGCAACGTGCAGATTGGGGGAGTGCCCTGGCCATGCGTGTTATGCGGCTGAGGGTTTTCTTCGATCCAACGGTGACGACATACAGGGAAGCGTTGGCGCTGTGCTGCAATGTGCCATCGACAAGGCTCGCGGTGAAGTCTTGCTGGAAGGCTATGGCACTTGTGGCGTCAAGAAACGACATGGCGTCATGCGGCTGCGTGTGTGCTTTCCCGACATGCACATATAACGGGCGATATTGCAGCAGGCATTGCACACCAATCGAAGCGTGAATAGAAACCGCCATTTCGAATTCTTCCCTCGAAGCGTAGTCGCTTTCATCCACGCTGAGCGTTAATGAGGTATCAGTGCGGCATGTGGCTTCATATTGGCGAATCATCAAGGAATCTGCTTTGGCGGAGCTTGGCCAATGGACGTTGCGTATATCGTCGCCGGGCTGGTATTTGCGCAGGCCATGGAAATCAATATCATCGTCTGCGATTCGTCTGGAAGATTGACCTTCGAGATCGCGAGGAATACCGGCGTGCAGTAGGGGCAGCCGCACGATTTTCGGATGGATATACACGTTGATGCGTTCTGCCAGATCGTTTTCATGGCGGGTAAGACCGAATGGATCGCCTTTGCGAATATGCAATGGTCCAATAGGCAATACCGTCCGGGCTGGGGCATGAAACTCCATGCTGATGTGCTTGGTCTGTTTGGGCAGGAGCCGGGGGATGCTGAATCGATGGCGGTCATTGCCGATGGGAAGACCGCCTTGGGTGTTGGTGGTGGGTGCTGTGCCGGAGTTGCTGATGTTCACGGTGATGGATGTTGTGCCGTCCACGGTGATACGGTGCCGGGAAACATGAATGCTGGCATCGAATTTGGTGTTACCTAGAGCAAGCAGGATTGCGCAGAGCATCATCGTCGTGGATGCTATGCCGAATGTGAGCAGTTCGATCCAACCCAGCAACGGGAATGCGCACAAGCATGCTGTGCCGCAGCCCGTTGCTGCCCAACCCAGCGGGGAAACAGAGGAAGTGAGGCAATGCCGGATTCGTGCAGTGGCTTGTCTGCATGCTTGGCCGAGCTGACGTGTGTGATGCGCAATTCCCCCGCTGTGCTTCGCCTCGGTTTTGTTGTCGTGGCCGTACTGACGTGTGTGATGCGCAATGGTGACGGATGGGCCGGTCATGGGCATGGTCCTTTCACGTGCTGACGGTGGGAGCCGGCACCTCTTCAAGAATCTCCTCAATGAGGCTTTCTTGGGTGATGCCGTCGAAAATGGCTTCGGGGACCAGCATGATGCGGTGGGCAAGTATGGGCGTCGCAAGATCGTTGACGTCGTCTGGCACTACATAGTCGCGGCCGTCAGCGGCGGCCCAGATACGGGCGCAGCGTGCCAACGCAAGAGCACCTCGCATTGAGGAGCCTATGGAGATACTTTCGTGATGGCGGGTCGCTTCGACCAGACGCACAATGTATTCGTGGATGGCGTCGTCGATGTAAATGCCAGCAGTCATGAGGCGCAATTGCAGCACGTCATGGCTGGTGAGCACCGGGGAGACGGTTTGTGCGCGGTCGGGGATGTCGATTTGTTTGAGTATGTCGATAGACACCTGTTGGCTCGGGTATCCGATCGAGGTTCTGATAAGAAAGCGATCCATCTGGGCTTCGGGCAGCTTGTAAGTGCCGAGCTGATCGACCGGATTCTGCGTGGCGATGACGATGAACGGTTGAGGCACGTTATAGGTGGTGCCGTCCACGGTGACTTGCTGCTCTTCCATAACCTCCAACAGGGCGGATTGGGTTTTCGGCGAAGCGCGGTTGATTTCGTCAGCCAATACGAGAGATGCAAAGATCGGCCCTTTGCGGAACTCGAACTCGTGGTGCTCCTGATCGTAGAAAGTCACACCCACTACGTCCGAAGGCAGCATATCTGGCGTGAATTGGATGCGCTTGAAGCTGGCGTCGATGGAATTGGCCAAAGCCCGTGCCAGCTGGGTTTTACCGGTGCCGGGATTGTCTTCAAGCAGCACATGTCCACCGGCCAGTAATGCGGTGACGCATTGTTTGATCGGTGTGGTCTTACCAGCCACTGCAATGGCGATGTTCTCGACCAGCGCATTGAATGACTGCTGAAAATAATGTATGTCGGGTGTTGCTTGGGCGGCAGTCTGAGCGAATGTTCCAGCATGAGAGGTTTTCGGACGCTGGGTTGCATGCGATATTGGCTTGAACTGTTGAAGACTGATATTCGTGTCGTCACAAGGGGCTTGGTGCTCTAACTCGGGTGGATAGAGAGTTTGTGCCAATTGGGTGTCGTCCGGCAGATATACGGCATGCGATATCCGAGTGGCGTCTGAAAGATATGTGGCGTCATCGATGGTGGGGTTCATGGTGTTCTCCTGCGGGGTAGTGGATTGAGTGAAGTCAGTGGACGTGAATGTGGCCGTAGCTGTGGCGGGTTTGGCATCGCGTGAGGGAATAAGAGTGGCTGTGACGGTGATCTCGTCAGCACTGTCTTTCTGATTGGATATATCGAAGCCAACAGTGCCGCCGGAACATCCGATGGTGTCTGCTGCGGCCCCACTCAACTCGATGCGCTCGCACCCGGCGTTGCGATTATTACCCGGCGTGATTGTTACTGCTGGTATGTCGTCATCGGCAAGCTCAATGGATGGAGCATCGGGGTCACCCCAGATGGCCTTTGGTTCTGAAGTCCCGGATTCCGGGCTCCAGCCAGCTCTGTTATGTGCTTTGACCGTAGCCGTTACCAGGGTCCCGTCGGAGATGCTGTCGTTGTTGAAGATGAAGGATAGTTTGGTCGTTGTATTTCCGGTCTCTTTGGTCTGCAATACGCCCACGCCGCTGACCGTCACCATGTAATTGTCAACCTCACTGAAATCGCCATCTATCGGGCTCCAGGTGATGGCAGCTCTGGCATTGCCTCCTTCCACAGTGACATTCACGGGAGCTGGGGGAGTCTTGTCTGGAATGGCGGTGACGGCTGCGGAGGCCGCCGACCAGCCGACATCGTTGCGGGCGGAGAGAGTGAAAGAATATATCCTGCCGTTCTTCAAACCAGTGATTCGGCATCTGGTGGACGTGCCACAGGATTGCTCTCCGTTGCTGGCGCCGCTCCATCTCACCCGGTAGTCGGTAATGGGGCTGCCGTTGGCCGCACCTGCTGACCAATTAAGTGTCACCACACCATCCTGCGGGTCGCCGGCTATGGGAAAGAGCAGCGGAGCATCAGGCTTGTCGACTATGGAAAGGGTGATGGTGCCGGTGACTTCGCGTGCTATGGCCGTAGTGCCGTCCCGCACGGTGACGAGCACCATGTTTGAAGAAGCTCCGATGTTGGGCGAGGCGCTGATGGTGATGGCTGTTGAAGAGCAGCTGGTTATCGTGATTTTCGCTGTGTCATCGGCTTGACATGCGGTAACGGTCAGTGGGGAATCAGGGAACGGATTGTAAGCGTTCTCCAACGGATTCACTGAGCCGGAGGAGCCGGCTTTGAGCTGCAATGTTGCGGCTGCAAGTCGTGCCAGTGGACGAGTGGATTCCACCACGCGAACCATCACGCCGGCATGCACCGTGCCCTTGCCGTATGTGATGTGCACGGGAATAGAGGCGGTGGCTCCGGCGGGCGCATTTTTGGATGCCGAGATATGCAGCTTGCCTGAGCTGGACAACGAGGACAAGATATGCTCCGAAGAGGTTCCGCCTGAGGAATAGACGTATCGTTTCTCGTCGTCATGGAGCCCTGGAGGCGTGTGGGTCAGTGCGGTCAGATCAATGGTTTTCGGTTCAGCGCCGGCCTCGATGTCAATGGTGGGTGAAGAAAAGGTGGGCGGTGGTGTTGTTCTGCCAAGTACCGTGATCGGCAGAGTGACCACGGCTGTATTGATGATTGCGGAGGCGTCGGGCCGGTTTCCATCCGTCACGGTGAAGGTGATTGAAGCTGGGCCGGCATAGTCTTTGATGGCGGTGAATTTCAGAGTTTTGCCATCGACGCGGAAATCGGTGTTGGACGCTTTGGTGGCGGTGATGGAATCGGCGCTTTCGAGGTACGGTTCTTTTCCGGCGCCTACACGCACATAGTCGTTGATATTGATGTGAACGGTCTGGCGCGCGTTGACTATGATTTCCGGTGCCTTGGGGCGCAGCATGGGTGGAAACACGCCATATGCCGGCACATGAATAAAAGCAGTGGACGTGACATGGTGCGTGGTGTTGGTCACCGTATACGGCACGGCTCTCGCCTGCGAGGTCAGATCAACGGTGACGATGGTGGATGCGCTGCCTTCTCCGACTCTCGCATGGTCGGTGGCTGAGGGATGTATGGCCACTTCCAGTTCGCTGGCCGTGCCTGAAGGATTGGCGATCCATGGCGAGACGTCCACGTCCACGGATTGCTTGTCGATGGTGTCGGCGGCCGGCACGCGGCAGTCATAGGCGGCAGGTGGCTCGATGGGAGCGCTTGGATCTACGTTGACGGTGAGCGTGGCGGTATCTGCCAGTCCGGCCGTGTTGTACGCGGTATACGCGATATGTGCGGTGGTGGCATGCTCGGGTGTGGTGAATAGCAGCATATTGTTTTCCACCATCACATCGTCGATTCCCTGCGCTTCAACCGTCGTACCGATGGTCAAATCGGTGTTGTCCGCGGAGATGTCGTTGAGTGTTACCGGCACGCTGGCTGATGTATTGGGCCGTAGTGTGATGTCGTCATCGCGCGCATGGACGCTGGATTCCGATGCGCCCTGGAACACGCCCACCCGAATCTGTGCCTGCGCTCGCTGCCCGGTCCAATCCTCCACGGCATAGGAGAATATGTCGGTTCCGCAAGAGTCCGGATATGCCTCGTAAACCAGATAGTCGGAGCCGACTTCGGCAATGCGCCCTAGTTCCGGCGCTGTGTTGCCCAATCCCAGCAGCTGGTCATCGTCGCCATCCACGTCGATGCCGGTCAGCGTGATGGGAATGCGTACAGTTTGGCCTGCGGCTACTTGTGCTTCAGTGTTGTGCGGTGTGGGTGCGGCCTTGTTTCCAGCTTGGCTTTCATGCACGGTGATGATGACGATGCCGGATGCCGCATTGCCTGTATGGTCTTCAACGGTGTAGGTGACGGGGAAGACCCCCGCTTGGCTGGATGCCTGATATCGCACGATGCTGCCAGACGTGAACACCAGACCCGCGAAGGTGCTTTCGTCGTATTGCAGATTGTCTTTGAGCGTGATCGTAGTGCTGTCGGAGTATGTCACATGGTTAAGTACGTCTACTGATACGATGCCGCCAGTACGTACCTGGATGTTGATGTCACCTGCTGTGGGCGTGGAGCTTTCCGCCGCCAACGCCGGTGGATGTAACACAATGGTGCCTGTGGCGGTGCCAGCCGCATTGGCCACGTTGTAACGAATGGGAATGGGTTTGGACGGCACTTGGTGTGCTGTGACATACACGCGTTTATGGTCCACCAATCCGGCTTTGATGCCGGAGTCGGAAGGAACGTCCACCGAGGTTACGGATAGCACGCCACCCATAGGGTCGATGTCATTTGACAGAGGCTCCACAATCGCCGTATTGTCAGTGCCCAGCAGCGCCACATCGTTGGCCGCCACCGGTTTGGCTGTTGCTTTGGTTACGGGGTGCACATCCACGCGAGCCAAACCGGTGGCCGGTATCGAGCCTTGGAGTATGGTGTACGGCACATAGTAGGTGCCGGGTTTGGATGCCGTGAATGCAATGGACAAATCGGACGGGTGAGCGATTGTGGAAGCGCCGGACAGCGTATTCACATGGCTCAGCTGCATTGGCTGCGTGGAGGTGCCATGCACATAGGGCTTGAGCTCGATGACGGTATCCGTATCCGGGGTGGTGGCCACGGCTATTGGATCGATGACCGCGGGCAAGGTGTTCGCCGGTTTGACGGAGAAATACATGAACCCGGTGCCGGTGGTCATGCCGTCTGAGACGGTGATCTCCACTCCCACGCGGCCGGAGGTCATATCGCCGGCATTGAAGGTGATTTTGCCATCAGGCCGGGTGAAAACCTGCGCCTTATCGGTGTATTGCACGACTGCGGAAACCAAGGTAAGAGGATCCCCATCGGGATCAACGAAGCTGCCAAGCGCATTGGCGACGTAACTGGCCCCCTGCTCCACATTGATTTCAGATGGGGTGTCGGATTGCAACGGTGTATGGTTGTCTCCATCGTGCAGCGTTACCGTGACGTTGGCGGTCGAGGTCTGGCCCCGACCGTCGGAGATATCGTAGGCGAACGTTACGGTTCCGGCCGATGCTGCGGAAGCATCAAGCTGCAGATACCGCCCGGCATAGATTGGCGAGACGGTGACGTCGCCTCCTTGGGGCGCGCCTACTCTGATGATGTTCAATACCGAGCAGTCGGTCTGTTCGTCATTGCGCAATACATCAAGAATCTGCTCGGATCCAGCGCGAGCTCCGAATGCATCATCCTCGGCTTTGATGTCACCGGATTGCTCGGAGCAGGTTTCCGAGAAATCCTGATGGTTGGTGGCGGAATCCTCATTCCGCTGGGTACTGTCATGGTGCTGCGTCTGAATCTGGTTCCATTGCATGGCGATGACCGCAGTGCTGTCATCTGGATTCCAGACATTGCCCTCGATCACATCGTTAAGCACCGCAACCCGATGATTGGTGCGGAACACCAGTTCAGAGGTGGCGTGTATCGATTCAAGCGTTTGGAATGCGATATGTGCACTATCGGGAGTACAGGTTCTGATGTAATTGCGAGCCTGTTGGCTCCATGCCGCGTATATGCACCCATTCACGGAAACCGGACGAGCCGCCTGGCTCGTGCCGCCAGTCAAGTGGAATATAGGTTTGGCGGTGGAAGAAAGTCGTACTATTGCGAGCCCGCGTGGAGATGAGGCTGCCACCCAATCGTTCTGATTGCCGTCAACGGGCGGACTCTGGAGCGTGAGTGTATCTGAGGCTTCGATGGTGGTCTGCCCGGAGGCGTGAATGATGGTATTGCCCGATGAGATTACTGGAACGCCGCCGATGACGGTGAAGCTATCGGCTGCTCGCGGCTGCCCATCCGTCAAGGATTCAAGCTGCTTGATCTGGGAACTATTTGGGCTGTCCAACCGAAATACCACGCCGTCACGGGGGCGGTATCCATAGACCGCTCCATCGTGGGTGACTACGATGCGGCCTCCTGTGCCGAGTCTCATGCGCGGGCTATCGACGGAAGGCGACACCGCATCGAGTTCGTCGGACGATCCGACCCATACGTTGCCGGTGTTCTCGTTGATAAAGGCAACGGTGCTTCCGCCTACTGAGGCGGTGGTATGTGCCTTGAGGCTGGTCTGCATACTGGTACTGAGCGTGGAAGATGCAATGGCTGAAGCCTTGGTGGGCTCGGCCAAAATGGTGGTGCCGTTATGCTGTGCGATGTCGAATCGGGGTGAAGACGAGACGACACTTGCATCAGCCTCACGGTTCTTGACGTTGAAACGAGCGGCTTTCTGATTGGCGAGCGACGTGACCCATACGGTGCCGTCATCCAGTTGCACATGATGACGTGTGACGATGCTGATCATGACCGCCCCGGCAATCAGCACGGTGAGTATGAGCAGCGTGAATGCAGGAACCGCCCACGTGTAGTTGTCGGAGGGCGGATGGCCGTGCCTGTCATTCCTGATGCGATGAAAGTCAGTATGCGGTTGTGATGACGTGCCCATGATTCTCCCTTGAATCCTTGCCATTGTGTGCTGCCCCATTGCAGCTGCTATATGCGAGACTCACCTGAATGGTGGTGGATCCGGTGATGCTATCCATGCGTGGCAGCACGGCACAGACAAACACCAGACACACGGTGACCGCTGTGGTCGCAACCCCGGCCGCGATAATGGTTGGTTTGACCCACCGGCGCTGGGTCCGCTCGTTATGAAGGTCGGGTTCTCGAGGGCGGCGTAGATGAGCAATCTCCTTGGGATATGGCGGTACGCCATCAACCGTAAGAGGTGTGATCCGGCCGAAGAACGCATGCTGGGCGTGCTGCATGGCTCGCGCGAATTCGAGCGCGGAATAATACCGCAGATCAGGATTCTTGGCGAGGGACTTGCGCAGTATCTGTTCGATGTTTGTCGGCACGTCGGCACGGTTGATGCGGGGCAGCGGTTGGTTGAGAATCAGACGAATCAACTCTGATTGCGTGTGTGGATGATATTCATGTTGATAGGGTGAGCAGCCGACGAGTAGCGCGTATAGTGTGGCTCCCAATGAATAGATATCTGCTCGTTCGGCTCCATTGCCCATATGCAGCAGCACTTCGGGAGGTGCCCAAGGAGGGGAACATCCGGTTTCGGTGTGGTCATACGCGGCAGTGGATATGCCGAAATCACTCAGTGCCGGCAGGCCTTGCCCGGTGATGAGAATATTGCTGGGCTTGATATCGTGGTGAATGATGTTGCTGCGGTGGGCGGTACCGAGCGCTCCAGCCAATTTGATTCCTAAGTCCAATACCTGAGCACATGTCAAGGAACGGGATTTCATCAAAGGTTCGTAAGTACCGCCTGGCGCATATTCGAGAATCATATAGCCGTGACCGTCGGCGGTGACGTCGGCGTGATACAACGTCAGAATGTAGGGATGCTCAGAGAGCCGGACCATGGCGGCGTTTTCCCGATGGAACTGGGCGGCAATGCCACAGTCCAATGTCTGATTGCTGACCTTTACCGCCACTGGATGAGCGGACGTATGTAGGCGGTATAGGTACACCGTTGCGGTGGTGCCTGTGCCAAGTGTCCGCACGAAATCGTATCCCGACAGGCGCGGCGGTGCATGCGAAATGATAGCCATGAGAGCCCCCCAAAATTATCCTCGTTGATACAGTTCCCCAACTTGTGTGATCGAGAATACCGTTAAGGATACCTGCCAATTGAATATGCCGGTACATATCTTCCGTTTGTTTCCACGAGGGCTAATCTTGAACGTATGACTACGCAATGGAACCCAGACGAACTGTTGGACGGCATCGCCCAAGACGGCAAGGCGAGGCTGGTAACAGGTGCGCCCGGAGCCGGTAAAACTGAGTTTGCTTTGTCCGTACTCACGGCAGGGCTTCGACGTTTTGGCGGTGCCGGGGCGGTGATGGTCGTGCCCGGTCGTGTCGTCGCGGATTTGCTGGGCAATCGAGTGATTCGTGACATGGGCTCGTCTGTACAGGCCAGGCCGGTCACCACGTTGGGGGCTGTGGCTTTTCGTGTGATTGCGGCATCCAGGGCCGCATCTGGATTGCCCTTGCCAAGATTGCTGAATGGTGCCGAACAGGATGCACTGCTGCGGCAGGTGATGGCCGTGCATATGGCGCATGCTGCTGCTGGCGACGATTGCGCAATCTGTGCGTTGCTTAGGGAATACTTTGCCCAAGCCGATTGGGCCAGTCTGGTGCAGGATGCCGATGGAGCAGTGCCCGGAGGTTCGACCAGCGCCGATGTCTTCGCCCGTGGAATTTCAGACGCGTTCATCGCCCAGCTGCGCGATATGTTGGCGCGCTTGGACGAACTGGGCGTGAATCCTTCTGGGGAGGCCGCCTTGTTGGCGGACGTTGCGCAGGATGCGCGTCTGCTGGTGCAGTGGCGCTTGGCGTTTGCCTTGCGTAGAGAATATATCGCCGCGCAGAGTGCGGTATCTGAGGGGCAATACCGTTTGGATGCCTCATATCTGCTGGTGGCGGGCGCTCGGGAAATACATGATGCTATGGCAAGCGGCCGTTCGGAGGGACAATCCGATTCGTGGTTGGCATCACGAGGATTGCCTCAGCTGCTGGTTGTGGATGATGCCCAAGACATCACCCTGGCCGGCATGAGGTTCCTTGAAGAGCTGAATCACGCCGGTACTGCCATAGTGCTGGTGGGAAACCCGGACGAGGCGGTGCAGACCTTCCGCGGTTCGTACCCCGAATACCTGATGAGGCAAGCGGTGACGGGACCGATGCAGGCCGTGGAGATGACATTGCCCAGCGCGGATTTCTCAAGCGGTGAGACTTATGCCTCGCTGGTCGCCTCTCGCGTATCCCTATCGATTCCTTCCGAAGAGGACGAGCCGTTGCCTCTTGCTCGTAGGCCTGGCAAGCTGGTGTCCGCGCTGGATACCGGTGCTGATATCCCCTCGGATGATGGCACTGTGCAGACTGGATTGTATCGTTCCGCGCGCGAAGAGCTTGACGATGTGGTGTGGCGCATGAAGCGCGCACATCTCGATCACCATATCCAGTGGAATGATATGGTCGTCATCGCTCATGACAATGCCACTGTGCGTACATACGGGGAGCGGCTGAGGCGCGATGGCGTGCCTGTCCGATACTCGTCGGTTACCCGCCCGCTGAACAGTGAATCGTTCGTACAGGGGCTGTTCGCCTTGATTGAGTTGGCCCGGTTGCGCGCTGAAGGTGTAGCCTCCTGCACCATGAGTCTCGCCGAGACCGCTTCCTATGTTCGTACACGAGTGTCCACGGTGATGAACGGGCCGTTGGTGACGGCTGGGGCCAAACCCGGGCAAGGGCGGCCTGCACGGTTGGCGCCAATCGAATCCGCCATGGCGGCATTGGAATCCCTGGCGCCGATAGCGGGGGATAAGGCGTCATTGCATGGGCTGATTTCCTCGTGGGAGACGTTGCGAGAATCGTCCGTTGACGGTCATGAGCGAGTTGTCGTAGACGATAGCATTATCGGTTTTAGCGCTGATGCCGATTTGGCATTCGGTGCCGATGCGCTGTATGTGATGCTTGCCTTTGACGATGCGCAGGCTCCTGCCGAGAATGTATTGGACGCTATCACCGCAGTGCTTGGCGCCGACCCGCAGGCTCGCGCCTTCACGAATCTATGGACGCTGGTCGGCAAGATATCTCGAGGGTTGAGCAATTTGCCTCCGGAGCAGCGTGGCAGGCCAAGTTATGCGCTCGCCGTTGCGTGGAATGCCGCGGCAATCACACCTGTATGGCAGAAATTGGCATTGGCGAACACACCAGATGGGCGTGCGGCCAATGACCGACTTGATGTTGCTATGAGGCTGTTCCAATTCGCTGAAGATTCCACCGCCAGTCGGGACATCATGGGGTTCATAGCGCAGGTGCGTGCCATGCAGGTACAGGCCGATTCGCTGGCTCATATTGGGCCAGTGGAAAATGCAGTGACGTTGACCACTCCGGCTGGTACTGCAGGGCGGCATTGGCAGTATGCCTGGTTGCCGTCTCTTCAACAGGATGTATGGCCCAATCTTGCCGGCCGCAACACCATGTTCGGTGGTGAGGATCTGGCGGAACTCGTGTTGCGAGGCACCTTGAACACCGCCGATGCCGCTGGCCATGATCCCCAATTCATTGCGGTGCTATCCAGTGAGAAGAAAAGTTTCCTGGTGGCGTTGACCAGAGCGTGCCGTTCCGTTACCGTCAGTGCCGTATGGAACGACGACCTCAGCCCATCGGACTTCCTGTTCGGATATATGCCGGAATACTATCCGCGGGATAAGCAGCGGGCACGGTTTACGGACGTGGGGGAGCAGACCAGCGAATCAGGGCTTGATTTATCTGGATTGGATGGCGACCCACGCGGATTGGTGACCGCAGCGCGCGTGATTGTGGCGACTTCGGAACCTGACTCGAGCGAAGCTCGTGATGCGGCTGAAACGCTCGCAGTGTTGGCTGAAAATGGCATAGCCGCCGCTAATCCTGACAACTGGGCGTTCGCCTCGGCCTTATCAAGACGAGACGCATCGTCTGCCGTATCGCCCGCGTCTGGCAGCAAGCAGACGGAAGATGATGAGCGTACGTCAGGCGATGATCACGCACCTCTCGTTACGTTATCGCCTTCGGCGGTGGACGGTCTCTGGGCTTGCCCGGTGTGCTGGCTGTTGGAGCACCAATTTGCAGGGCCTCAACCCGGCTCGGTGAACGCAGGGTTCGGCACCCTTATCCACGCGGTCGCACAGCAGGGCAGCGAAGAGGGACTGGATCGTCTCGACTCCGATGAGTCGGCACGCAATGCCATGGGGATAAGCGATGCGTCATCAGTGCAGCAGCGCATCGAAGCTGTGACCAAGCGCATGATTGTCATCTATCAGGAACAGCGCCCGGATCCCGAATCGATTGCGGATACTCGGGAACGCTACACCGCCAAGCGCAAAGATGACTCCGCCGCCGATATCCTGGCCAACATCGCCAGCTATTTTGTGCTCAGCGGCACCAATACCGATGCCTATTTAGACAAGAATGTCGGCAAATTCGAGATTGGCACGTTGACCAAGGCCGATTGCGAATTGTCGTTCGCCGCGCGATTCGACCTGCATGACATTGTGGCTGCTTATAACGCATTGCCTGGTATGAGGCCAGTAGACCGCGATACCTTGGCCAGCATGATGGGCTTCCTAGTGGGCGGATGGCCGTCAGGTATGCGTAACGATCTGACCGTGCGCTTGTCCGGTCGCATCGATCGCATGGAAACCCGTATACTTGCGGATGGCAGTGAGAACATTCGCTTGATTGACTACAAAACCGGTGCGGCACCCACCGTCAAGCAGATATTCAACGACTTGCAGTTGGTGTGTTATCAGCTGGGGCTGGTCTTTCCCGAAGAGGGGCTGCGAGGGGGCGCAGCATTGGCTAATGCCCCTCGTATCGGGCAGAGCGCGCTATTCCATGTGGCATACAACGATGCGCCGGCCAGAAGCTATGCTCCGGAAGGCGTGTTCCAGCCGCCGCTCTTTACCAACGGGTCGCTGAATGCCGAGCCGTTCACCGATCGCGCATGGTATAAGGATCCCGCCAAATTCTTCGATATGCCGATACCGGATTCAGCTACGCCGCCTGCAGGCGTGGATACCGAGACCTGGAAGCAGTTCGTCTCGCTGACCGGCACCCAAGCATTGTGGTCGCTGACAATGATCGCCCGTGTATTCTACGCGGCCGCGGCCAGCCGGTCGTCCATCATCAACGCCCACCCGCAGGCAACGCATGTGGCTTATTGCCGTATGACCGGCGTCTGCCCAGCCTGTGCAGGCAAGCTCGATACCGTGTTTGAAACGAGGCAGGCATGAGCGCTTTTATTCCCAGCGTAGAACAGGCGGCCATCATCAACGCTCCCGCTCAGGATGACGTACTGGTGGTGGCCGGAGCCGGCTCTGGCAAAACCTTTACGATGACCCAGCGCATCATCGCGCTCATCAACCGCGGTGTTGCGCCGGAACGCATACTGGGCCTCACCTTTACCCGCAAAGCTGCCGGAGAGTTGCTCGAGCGTGTATCCGCAGCGGTATCGCGCGAAGATTCTCCTGCAGCACAGGGCGCTCAGACTCCTGGCGCCTCAACTCCCAACTTCGACAGGGCGTTCCTGAAACCAGCCATTTTTACCTATGATGCCTTCTTCCAAACCATCGTGCGCCAATATGGTCTGTTGGTTGGTTTCGATCAGAATACTCAGCCACTCAGCGAGGCTGGAGCGCTCCAGCTCGCCACTGAAGTCATCGATGAGCATATGGATCAGGCTCTGAGTGAGGATTTGGGCGCATTCACCAGTCTTGCCAGAAGCGTGCTGGCATTATCCGGTGCAATCGGCAGTGCCATGATTGGTTCCGGCTGCACCGGATTCGATGAGGCTGTGGAACGCGTGCGTCAGTGGGACTCGGCTTTCGTCGACGCGCTTCGCCTTGCTCTTGAGAACGAGGACATTCCCGATATCGAGCCGACAATTCCCAAGATCAAGCGACTCAAAAAAGACAGCGACACCGATTGGCAGGCGAAGCTGGACGACAGGGCGCAGCGGTTGCATGCGCGCTGTGCCTACCATTGTGCACAACTGTTGGAAATCACGCGCAAGCGCGAAGTGCTGCTGCAATTGGTCGAGGCCTACGCACAAGCCAAACGCCAGAAGAACATGGCGGAATTCTCTGATTTCACCATTGCGGCATATCAGCTCATCGAGCGATTCCCCTCCATCGGAGAGCGTACGCGGTGTCGCTACAGTCATGTGCTGCTCGACGAATACCAGGACACCTCCACCACGCAGGCGGCACTGCTTGCCGCATTGTTCCATGTGAATAACTCCGAAAGGTGCGCGGTCAACGCCGTGGGCGATCCGTTCCAGTCCATCTATGCTTGGCGAGGAGCCAGCCCGGGTGCGTTCCGCATGTTCCAACGTGACTTTCATATGCCAGCGGAGTCCAAGCCATTCCCTCTTTCGGTCACACGCCGTAACAGTCGCATCGTGCTTGAAGCGGCCAACGATCTGACGCTGCCGTTGCGTTCGCGCCCTGCCCGTCCCTCCAGTTCGTTGATGCGCGAGGTCGACGTATCCTCGCTTGACCCCATGCCTGACGCGCCTGAAGGCACGCTTGGTGTGCTGGGATTGGCCACTGCGGGGCAGGAAATCGATGCCGTAGTGCGCTTCTGCAAGGCCGCCATCGCGCGGTATCGCGATGCCGGGGCCGCGCAGAAGGCGCCGGTCGCCGTGCTGTTCCGGTCCAAATCCCATATGCCCGAGTATCAGGAGGTATTGGAGAAGGCCGGTCTCACCACGTTTGTGGTCGGATACTCCGCTCTGCTGGAGCGCCCAGAAATCCGCGATGTGCTGGCATTGCTGCACGTCGTTGCCGACCATACCGATACCGGAGCGTTGATGCGGTTGCTTGCCACTCCACGGTTCGGTCTTTCTTCGGATGACCTGACCGCACTGGCCTGCGCCGCCGAAGCGCAGAATATGGAGCAACGGTTCCGGGCTTTGGTGCAGGCCGGTGTGGCTCCTGCTGATACGCCGAGGTCGCAATGGGGTGCCGTGGTTCGCGAACATCGCGATCAGGTGGCCAATGCAGTGTTTTTGCCGGATCTGCTGATGCAGGATAATTCCAGTGTGAGGTTGGATCAGCTCAGTGCTTACGGTAGACATGCCGTCGAACAGGCTGTGGAGGCACTGCGTCAGGTGCACGATATGGTCGGCCGGTCAATCACAGATGTGATTCGTGCGGCCATCGAGGCGTTGAATCTCGATATCGATACCGTGCTTGCCGGTGCTTTGCGAGACCCGCAGCATCGTGTCAATCCATCGCTGGCCCGCATGCCCATGGACTCCATTGTGGATTTGGTGGACACCTATACGCAAGAGATCGCTGTTGAACAGACGCCCACATTACGTGGATTCATGGCATGGGTGGATCATCTTGCCACTGTGGAAGACGAGGCTGCCAAACTGCCTGGCTCTCCGGTGGATGTGGAATTGATGACCGTGCACCAATCCAAGGGATTGGAATGGGATGCGGTTGCCGTAGTGGGGCTTAATGCCGGAGGATTTCCCAGCAATCAGGGGGATCACCTCAAAGTCGTGCTGGATGACAACCATCCCGGTGGCACCGAACAAGGCCAATGGACAGCTCCCGAATACCACGAGAGCGCGGATTCGTGGTTGACCAGCCCTGTGGCCGTACCGGTGCCCGTACGAGCCGATGCCGGAATCCTGCCGCGATTCCCTCATGACGCCGATGTGCATGGCGATCCCATTGACTCGTTGCGGAATCTCGACGACGTGGAACTCATCGATGATGAGGTGTTCGGCTCCGTGCGCGAATTCGGCGATGGCGTGGAAGAGGTGGATCCGCAAAGCTGGTACCTGACCCAGTCCGAAGAATATGGCCGCAGACTGCACGCTGACGAACGCCGTCTGGCATACGTGGCGCTTACCCGCGCCCGTAACGACGCCTTGCTGACCTATTGCCGCTATACCGGCGAATCCAGCCGCGATTGCACGAACGTGCCGAAGGGGTCTCGCGCCGCAAGCCCGTCCAACTTCTGGCTTGAGGTGCATGACGCGTTGCATGGCCACGACCATGCAATCGAAGCTCAGGCATACGTGGAAGGTCTGGGATCCGAAGTGGCGCTGGTCTCGCCCCAGGGTGATCCCATTGATCCTCCCGAAGGCTTCATCGTGGGGGAGAACGCCGAACAGTACTGTGATGCTGTGGTTGGCGACGCATGGCGTACGCCGCTGGAACAGACCTCCGGCCGGAATGCATTGCCATGGCCGGCGTCATTGGGCGAAGACACCGCGGAACATCTGACCCGCGGTCTCGCCTTGGTGCGTAATGCCATCAACGGAAAGCGCAACGCAAAAGACGACGGCCACAACCCGGCCGGTCCATTGCTGCAACGTGCGCAATTGCTGGTCGATGACGACGATCTCATGACCGGCACATTGGAGGGTGCGGCACTCGACAGGGCCGTCAAAGCCAAAGCCCAGCGCATTCTGGCTGCGGGACGTCAGAACGTCACCAGCTTGCAGGCGCGGGTGGGTGGTATGAGCCAACAGGAGGAGCGCTCCTACTGGCGCAGCGTGATACGGCCCATCCCTCGCGTGTCCTCGCCGGCTGCCGAAGCGGGCACACGCTTCCACGACTGGGCCGAGCGTTTCATCAATGCCGGTAAGCCGGATGAGGCCGCATCGTCGGTTGATTCCAGCGCCGCCGAAATCATTACCACCGGCAATGGCGTATCCCGCAGCGACCTATTGGCCGATCTGAACGCCATCGACCAACAATCCGTACCGGTCTGCGACCGGAACCTCATGATATGGCAGCACCGTTTGGCCTCGTCTTCATGGGCGCAACGCACCCCGGTATGGGCTGAACGCTCAATCGTGGTGGATGTGCCGGAAGTCGGCATCGTGAACGGCAAATTGGACGCGGTGTTCCTCGGCGGAATCAATCCAGCCGATACCTCCAAACGGTACACCGTGGTCGATTGGAAAACCGGTCATCGGCCTACCAAGCCGGATGATGTGGAGCGTAAACTCGCTCAGCTCGACATGTATCGGTTACTGCTCGCCGCGGTCGAGGGCGTGGAATTGGACAGTGTCGACGCCACTCTCTACTATGTCAGTGAACCTGATGAAGGCTTGCGCGAGCTTCATGCCCGCGCGAAAACCAAACAGGAAATCCTTACCGAGTTGAGCTCCGGGATCCCCGAACAATCTGACAACGACTGAGTCGCAAGGCTCATGACCTGTACTCCAGCTGGCCGGCGTGACGAGCGCGTGCCCGACAGTGTGGGTCCGCGGTTGAAACGCACCGCGTGACGTTGCTCGGGCACCGCTACCCTCGGAAGGCACGTGTGGGCGGGCGCACGTGCCGAACAACGCACCAGTAAGGAGTTGCACGTGTCTACGGCTCGCGCTGTATCCAAGTCGTCTGTCACTCATTCGCCGTACCAGCGGCTGTTCTCGCTGCCCGGAACCAAAGCGTTCTGCATATCCGGGGCGGTGGCCCGTCTGCCAATCTCCATGATGAGCCTTGGCATTGTGCTGGCACTCAATCATTTGTACGATAACTGGACGATTGCCGGCACCATGAGCGCTGCCTATGTGCTCGCCATGAGCTGTGTCACCCCGTTCTATGCGCGCGCTTTCGACCGATTCGGCCAGGCCCGTGTCGGCCGTCTTGCACTCGCCGTGCAAATCGTCGCCATGCTGGCCTTCGCCTTCGCAGCGCTGATACGAGTGCCGATTCCGCTGTTGTTCGTATTGGCCATCATCATGGGTCTGACCCAGTTCTCCTTTGGCGCCTTGGTCAGAACCCGCTGGTCATATGCGTTGCGCGGTGCCGAAGATGGCGAGCAACTACTCAACACCGCTTACGCCATGGAAGCGGCCATCGATGAGATTGTATTTATCCTCGGCCCGATCCTGGCCGCGTGGTTGGCCACCTCGGTGCACCCGGTTTCTCAGCTGTTTGTGCCAATCATGGCTTGCGGCATAGGCGGCACCGTGTTCTTCTCACTGAGATCCACCCAACCGCCGGTCATCGTGGAACAGGTCACTGTGGCTGCCGCCGACAATGGCCATCCAACACCAAGCGATGACGCCGATCAGCTGACGCTCCGCCAGCTCAAACGCAGCGGAGCCAAGCCCAAGAGTGTGTTGCTCTATGCCGGTGTGTTGCCTCTGCTGGCCGTGTTCATCGTATTCAACATGAGCTTTACCTCCTTTGACGTGTCGATCACCGCCACGATGAAATCCATGGGGCTAGAGCCTTTCCTCGGCCTGCAGCTGGCCATGTTCGCAGTCGGCTCCTGCATCGGAGCACTGGTTTTCGGCTCGCGGAAGATCAAGGGTTCCCATTGGGCACATATGGTGATGTTCCTCAGTCTGTTGACTGTGGGATACGTGTTCTTCCGCCTGACCATGGACAACCTCATCCTGTTGGGCGCCATGGAGATTCTGGCCGGACTTGTGGTCTCGCCAACATTCGCCACCGGCAACCTCATCGTCAAGGATTTGGTGCCGCCCGAATCCCTGACCGAAGGCCTGAGCTGGGTGACCACCGCAGGCACGGTCGGTACATCAATCGGCTCATCCGTGGCTGGCATTGTGCTCGACGCCTCCAGCCCGCATGTCGGCATGATGCTGCCGTTCCTATTCACGCTGGCTTCAGTACCGCTGGCCTTGGCTGGTTGGGCGCTGGCCAAACGGCGTGTGTAGATGGACGCGGGTATTGGCGCGAGGCCTTGCTGGTGATAGGCTGATTGCCGGTTGAATAACAGCGTTAACAAGAAGCAGGGAGTACGAATGATCAAGGTTTCGGTGGTCGGTGCCAAAGGACGTATGGGCTCGTATGTGGTCGAAGCAGTGAACAACGCCGCAGACACACAGCTGGCGCTTGCTTTGGACGCCGGCGACGACCTGACCCGAATCGCCCCCGACAACACTGATGTCGTGGTCGAGTTCACGGTACCGTCCGTCAGCCTGAACAACGTACTTACCCTGATTGGCCAAGGCGTGGATGTGGTGGTCGGCACCACTGGCTGGACTGATGAGAAGCTCGCCCAGGTCAAGGAAGCCATCGCGGGCGGGCCCAAGCCCGAAACCCAGAAGGTGTTCATCGCCCCCAACTTCGCGATTTCCGCTGTGCTGGCCGACTACTTTGCCACCAAGGCCGCCAGATACTTCGAATCCGCGGAAGTCATCGAACTGCACCACCCCACCAAGGTAGACGCCCCCTCTGGCACCGCCATCCACACTGCCCATGGCATCGCCGAAGCGCGCAAGGCCGCCGGTATGGCTCCCGTGCCGGATGCCACCGAAACCGACGGCGGCTCACGCGGTCAGGTGGTCGACGGCATTCACGTGCATGCCGTGCGCCTGCGCGGCCTCAACGCCCATGAGGAAGTGTTGTTCGGCAACGCCGGCGAGCAACTCACCATTCGTGCCGATAGCTTCGACCGCACCAGCTTCATGCCGGGCGTGCTGCTTGCCGTTCGCAAGCTCGCCACTGACGCCCCTGCTGGCCTGACTATCGGCCTCGATCACTTCCTTGATCTGTAAGCCGGCGGTAGTCGCCAGTCAAGACGTGACGAACGATTGACTGGCGACTGCTGGCCATAATGGTACGTAACATAAGAGTCCACATTGGGAAGTACGGTGAACACTATGAGTGAGCATGACATGCATCTTCTTGACCCAGCGCCTTTTGGCCGCATTTTGCCGGCTATGGTAACCCCTATGAAATCCGACGGCAGTGTCGATTTCGATGCTGCGCAGAAGCTCGCCAAGCAGCTCGTCGCCGATGGTGCGGATGGTCTGGTGGTCAATGGCACCACTGGTGAATCGCCGGTCACCCACATGGACGAGAAGGTTAATCTGGTCAAGGCGGTCAAGGAAGTCGTTGACGTTCCGGTGATTTCCGGTGCTGGATCCAATGACACGGCTCATACTGTGCGTATGGTCGAGCAGACTCAGGAAGCGGGCGCCGATGCGGTGCTCGTCGTCATGCCCTATTATTCCCGCCCCTCGCAGGACGGTATCGTCGGCCATTACAAGGCCGTCGACGAATCCGCCGAAAAGCCGATTATCGTCTATGACGTTCCCGGCCGTACCGGCTTGAAGGTCAAGGTCAACACTTACGACCGTTTGGCCGAACTCGAACACGTCAAGGCTGTCAAGGACGCCACCGGCGATCTTGCAGCCGCAGTGGAGAAGCAGCAGCGCACCGGCCTCGCCTGGTATTCCGGCGATGACGGCTTGTTCCTGCCGTTCCTTTCCATTGGCGCCGTCGGCATCATTTCGGTGATTGCCCATGTCGCCTCCAACCCCATGCAGCAGCTTGTCCAGGCATTTGATCGAGGCGACATCACCACCGCCCGCCGTCTTGCCAATCAGCTTGCCCCGCTTGTCCACGCGCTCAATGGCGACGGCTATCAGGCCGTCATGGCCAAGGCCGCGCTGAAGGTCAGAGGAGTTATTCCCTCCACCACCATGCGCCTGCCGAATATCGGCCCCGATGCCGCTCAGCTCGACAAGGCTGAAGAGGGCATGCGCGCCGCCGGACTGCTCTAAGCCCCTGCATACGGGTTGCCATCCCGCCGCTTCCGCATGACAGAGCGGAAGCAACACTCAAGAAAACAATTAAGAAGTTATGGCAACAGAACAGAAGAAAACAAAGACAGCCAAAAGCTCCAACTCTCGTCGTCGCGGTTCCGCCCGCAACAGCAAGGCCAACGGTTCCAACAGCCGCACGCCGTCTCGTAAGATCAACGCCACCCAGCAGGCCACCGCTCCCCAGCAGGATGCCGTGCTGATTGCCCCGCCGAAGTACCGCAAGGGCTCCATGCGCATCACGCCGCTCGGCGGCTTGGGCGAAATCGGCCGCAACATGAACGTGATCGAATACAACGGTCACCTGCTGCTTATCGACTGCGGCGTGCTCTTCCCTGAAGAGGAGCAGCCGGGTGTCGATCTCATCCTGCCTGATTTCAGCTACATCAAGAACCGTCTCGACAAGGTTGACGCCCTGGTGCTCACCCACGGCCATGAAGACCACATCGGTGGCGTGCCTTACCTGCTGAAGCTGCGCCCGGATATTCCACTGATTGGTTCCAAACTGACTCTTGCCTTTGTGGACGCCAAGTGCAAGGAACACCGCCAGAACCCCACCAAGGTGGAGGTCTCCGGCCGCGACAAGCTCAAGGTGGGTCCGTTCGACCTCGAATTCGTCAACGTCACCCACTCCATCCCGGATGCCCTGGCCGTTTACGTCAAGACCCCAGCCGGCTCCCTGATTGACACGGGCGACATCAAGCTCGACCAGCTGCCGCTCGATCACCGCATCACCGATCTCGTGGAGTTCGGCAAGATCGGCGAAAAGGGTGTGGATCTTTTGATGATGGATTCCACCAACGCCGAGGTTCCTGGCTTCGTCAAGCCGGAGACCTCCATTGGTCCGGCTCTTGACCAGGCATTTGCGCAGGCTACCCGCAAGATCATCGTCGCCAGCTTCTCCTCCCATGTGCACCGCGTGCAGCAGGTGGTGGATGCCGCCCACAAGTACGGCCGCAAGGTCGTGTTTGTCGGCCGTTCGATGGTGCGCAACATGTCCATCGCTGCCGATCTTGGCTATCTGCACATTCCTGAAGGCACCGTTGTGGACCTCAAGAAGGCCAACGACATTCAGGACGACAAGCTCGTCTACATGTGCACCGGCTCCCAAGGTGAGCCGATGGCCGCCCTTGGCCGTATCGCCGACGGCAACCACCGTGACATCCATATCAATGAGTTCGACACGGTGATTCTCGCCAGCTCCTTGATTCCGGGTAACGAGCACGGCGTCTACAAGGTCATCAACAAGCTGGTGCAGCTCGGCGCCAAGGTCGTCAACCGCGACAATGCCGCCGTGCACGTGTCCGGTCACTGCAATGAGGGCGAGCTGCTGTACATGTACAACATCGTCAAGCCCAAGTGCGCCATGCCTATCCACGGCGAAAACCGCCATCTGGTGGCCAACGGACTGATTGCCGTCAAGACCGGTGTCGACCCGCAGAACGTGGTGCTGGCCGAGGACGGCGACGTGGTCGACCTGTATCACGGCAAGGCCGCAGTCGTCGGCTCCGTGCCGTGCGGCTACGTGTACGTCGATGGCGATTCGGTTGGCGAGCTGACCGATGACGAACTCGAGAAGCGCCGCATCCTTGGTACTGAAGGCTTCGTCTCCGCGTTCGTGGTGGTCGATACCGATAACCACGAGGTCGTTACCGGCCCGAAGATCTACCTGAATGCCGTGGCAGAGGACGAAAGCGAGTTCGACAAGGTGCGTCACCAGATTGCCGAACAGCTGAACGACGCGATGATGCAGGGCACTCGCGACACCTACAAGCTGCAGCAGATTATGCGTCGTACACTCGGCGGATGGGTTGCCCGTCAGCTTCACCGTAAGCCGATGATCGTGCCTGTCGTGGCCGACATCGCTCAAGACGTCGAAATCGTAGACAACAACTGATCAGGATTATCCAGGGACGACCGTAAGGAGTAATTGAAGTCATGCCCGGTTCCAATCTCACTCGTGTCGAGGCCGAAGCACGCAAGGCCATCGTTGAGGCACCGATTCACTATCATGTCGACCTTGACCTGACGGTTGGCCCGAAGAACTTCGGTTCCAAGGCGCTGATCTGCTTCAATGCGAAGCCTGGTTCATCGACATTCCTTGACCTGATTGCCGATGAGGTCACCGCCATCGAGCTCAATGGCAAGTCTCTGGACCCGGCTACGGCGTTCCAGGACAACCGCATTGAGCTTACGGATCTGAAGGAAAAGAACGAGGTCACCGTCGAGGCGCTGTGCCGCTACTCCAACACCGGCGAAGGCCTGCACCGTTCGGTCGACCCGTCCGATGGCAACATCTACCTGTACTCCCAGTTCGAGGTGCCGGATGCCCGCCGCGTCTACGCCGTGTTCGACCAACCTGACCTGAAGGCCACCTTCGATTTCAAGGTGCTCGCTCCCGCCAGCTGGATCGTCACCTCCAACATGCCGGTCGCCACCATCGAGGACGATCCGCGCGAAACCCTGGATGGCACACTTGGCGATAAGCCGAACGAAAGCACCCGCCTCTGGGACTTCCAGCCGACCCCGGTGATGAGCTCCTACCTGACCGCCATCTGCGCCGGCCCGTACGCCGAATGGCACACCGAATACCTTAACGAGGATGGCCGTACCGTGCCGATGGCCCAGTACTGCCGCCAGTCCCTGGCCGAGGCCTTCTCCAAGGACGTCGATTATCTGTTCGACATCACCAAGAAGGGCTTCGCGTTCTACGCCAAGACCTGGGGCGTGCCTTATCCGTACGCCAAGTTCGACCAGATCTACGTGCCTGAATACAACGCGGGCGCCATGGAGAACATCGGCATGGTCACCATCCGCGACTCCTACGTGTTCGAGTCCAAGGTGACCGATGCGCTGGCCGAGCGCCGCGTGGTCACCGTGCTGCACGAGCTGGCTCACATGTGGTTTGGCGACTACGTGACCATGAAGTGGTGGAATGACCTGTGGCTCAACGAGTCCTTCGCGGAGTTCACCTCCACGCTGGCCACCGCCGAGGCCACCGAATGGCACGATGCCTGGGCCACCTTCTGCTCCGGCGAGAAGAGCTGGGCGCTGCGTCAGGATCAGCTGCCCACCACGCACCCGATCGTCGCCCCGATCAACGACCTCAACGACACCTACGTCAACTTCGACGGCATCACCTATGCCAAGGGCGCGTCCGTCTTGAAACAGCTGGTGTTCTACGTGGGCCGTGAGCGCTTCTTCGAAGGCATCCACAACTACCTCATCCGCCATGCCTATTCCAACGCCACGCTGGCCGACCTGCTGGGCGAGCTGGAGAAGACCTCCGGCCGTGACCTGAAGGCCTGGAGCGCCAAGTGGCTCGAGGAATCCGGCATCAACACGATCGCCGCCGATATTAAGGCGAATGCCAACGGCACCATCGCCGAGCTCAAGCTCACCCAGAGCGCCCCGGCCGAGCACCCGGTGCTGCGCCCGCATCGTCTGGCCATCGGTTTCTACAACGAAGATGCCGAGACCGGCAAGATCGTGCGCACTGAACAGTTCGAGCTCGATGTGGACGGCGAGACCACCATCGTCGAAGCCGCGGCCGGCAAGCAGCGCCCGGCCTTCGTGCTGATTAACGACGATGACCTGACCTACACCAAGATTCGCTTCGATGCCGAGTCTCAGGCCTTCGCCGAAGCCAACCTGCAGCGTTTCGACGATGCTCTGGCCCGCGCCGTGACCTGGCTCGCCTTCTGGGATATGACCCGTGACGGCGAATTCCCGGCTGAACGCTTCGTGGACATGACCCTGCGTCTGCTGGCCACGGAAACCGAATCCACCACCTTCCGCTATGCACTGGCCTGCATGAGCACCACCGCCCACCACTATGTGGCCCCCGCACGTCGCGAGGAGGTGCTGCGCCACGTGGCCGCCGAGCTGTGGACGCTGACCAACGCCGCCGAAGCCGGTTCGGACACCCAGTTCCAGCTTGCCACCGCGTACCTGGGCTATGGCGAAGAGGGTGACGCGACATTCGCCGCCAATGCGCGTGGTCTGCTGGACGGTACCGTGACGCTGGACGGTCTGGATATCGACAACAACTTCACATGGACCATCGTCCAGTCGCTCACCTCCGTCAACGAGATGACCAACGAGGACGTGGACGCGCAGCTTGCCAAGAAGGACACCACTGAAAACCGTGAGTTCGCTTACGGCGCTCGCGCTTCGATGGCCACGGTTGAGGCCAAGGAATGGGCTTGGGATCAGGCGCTGCACAACGACGAACTGACCAACTCCCAGCTTGAGGCCGTGGCCCGTGGCTTCTCCGCCACTCCGCGAGCCGATTTGGTCGAGCCGTTTGCTGCCAAGTATTTCGAGACCGTTGACTGGGTCTGGGCCAACAAGACCTATCACATGGCCGAGGCGTTGCTCAACGGCCTGTACCCGGGCTACGCCGATCCCGCCACGCTGACCAAGCTTGGTGACGCCTGGCTTGAGGAACACATTGCCGCCGACAACGCCCTGAAGCGTCTGATCGTCGAAAACGTGGCCTCCTCCCACCGCACCCTCAAGGTCCGCGAATACAACGAGGCCCTCTGATTTCTGGCTCCCCTCTCTGAGGGGAGCCCCTTCCGCGAGGAACCTCGTCCACATTCCAACATAAAACCCGCAACCAATCCCCAACAGCGTATTCTCACTCAAGGTCGGCAATGTACCGGTCGACGAGCAGAAGGATACGGGGAATGATTGCGGGTTTTGCTTCGCTGAGGGCCGTTCAGTGGGGTGTTTCCTCGGTTTGGTCGAGGTTTTGCTTCGCTGGTGACTGCTCAGTGGGGTACATCCTCAATCGGCTCGAGGTTTTGCTTTGCTGAGGGGCTGTGAGCGGGGTGAATTTTCGACTGGTTCGTGGTTTTGCCTCGCTGAGGGTTGTTCAGTGGGGTGTTTCCTCGGTTGATCCGATGATTTGCTTCGCTGATGGACCCCGGCGCAGATTCCGTGGCGGTTTTTCGTTGGGTTGGTGTTTGGGGTGGAGCGCAGCGACTACGATGGTGCGGGTAACGCGATACAAGGAGTGGAACTTCATTATGCCGAACATGTTTGGAACCGATGGCGTACGAGGACTGGCCAATAGGGATTTGACCGCACGACTGGCGCTGGATCTGGGCGACGCCGCCGTGCGTGTGCTCGGTGACGCCGGTACGCAGGACGACCAGCCCGAGGGCCGCCGCCGTGCGCTGGTGGGCCGTGATACCCGCGTTTCCGGTGATTTCCTGGCTTCCGCGCTGTCCGCAGGCATGTCTGCCGGCGGCTTCGACGTGATCGATGCCGGCATCATCCCCACTCCTGGCGTGGCCTACCTGACTAGCGTGCTCAACGTCGAAATGGGTGCCGTGATTTCCGCCTCCCACAACCCGATGCCCGACAACGGCATCAAGTTCTTCGCACGCGGCGGCTTCAAGCTGCCCGACCAGAAGGAAGACGACATCGAGGCCGTGCTCGGCCAGGACTGGGACCGCCCGACCGGTGCCGGCGTGGGCCGCGTGAGCCACGACCAGACCACCGCCACCAACCTGTACATCGACCATCTGGTTTCCACCATCGCGCCGCTGAACGATGACCAGACCCAGCCCAAGCCGCTCAAGGGCCTGAAGATCGTGGCCGACTGCGCCAACGGCGCCACTTCCGTGGTGGCCCCCGAAGCGCTGCGTCGCGCAGGCGCGGACGTCATCGTGATCAACGCCTCGCCGGACGGCTACAACATCAACAAGAACGCCGGCTCCACCCACCCCGAGCAGCTGCAGGCCATGGTCAAAGCCACCGATGCTGTGATGGGCGTAGCTTTCGACGGTGACGCCGATCGCTGCCTGGCAGTGGACGAAGACGGCAACATGATCAACGGCGATCAGATCATGGGCATCCTCGCCCGCGCCAAGCAGCGTGAAGGCAAGCTCAACCACGACACCCTCGTGGTCACCGTGATGAGCAACCTCGGGCTGAAGCTCGCCCTGAAAGACATGGGCATCAAGACCGTGGAAACCGGCGTGGGTGATCGCTACGTGCTGGAAGAAATGCTCAAGGGCGATTACTCCCTCGGCGGCGAACAGTCCGGCCATGTGATCAACCGTGAGTTCGCCACCACCGGCGACGGCACCCTTACTGCCCTGACCCTGTGCAATGAGGTCGTCAAGTCCGGCAAGAGCCTCAAGGAACTTGCCGCAGACTTCCCGCAGCTGCCGCAGACCCTCATCAATGTGCCGAACGTCGACAAGAAGGCCGCCGCCACCAACAAGCGCATCCAGGAAGCCGTGGCCCACGAGGAACAGCTGCTGGGCGACTCCGGCCGCGTGCTGCTGCGTCCCTCTGGCACCGAGCCGCTCGTGCGCGTGATGGCCGAGGCAGCCACCCAGGCCTACGCCGACGAAGTCTGCACCCGCCTCGCCAAGATCGTGGCCGAAGAACTGGCGCTATAACACACCACGGCTTTGCTCCCGCTGGCGGGAGCTGTCAGCCGCAGGCTGACTGAGAGTGGGTGATGAGGCTGAACCGCATGGAACCACCCTCAGTCTCATTCCATTCGACAGCTCCCGCCAGCGGGAGCAGCAAAGGAAAACACATGTTTGGAAAAAACGCCAAAGTAGACTTGGAACTTAACCGCGATGTCGAACGTCTGATTAAATCCGGCGGCAAAGAACAGATTCTGCCCATCGTGCAGGCTGGTGAACCAGTGCTGCGCCAGCAGACCGTGGCCTACAATGGCCAACTTTCCAAGCGCACGCTTGCCAAACTCATCGACACCATGCACACCACCATGCTCGAAGCGCCTGGAGTGGGCTTGGCCGCCACGCAGATCGGGCTCGGATTGGCGCTTGCCGTAGTCGAGGACCATGTGCGTGACGATGAGGACGATCCGCGTGAAATCGCCGAGTTCCCGTTCCATGTGATCATCAACCCCAAGTACACGCCGGTGGGGGAGAAGACCACCAGCTTCTTCGAGGGATGCCTGAGCTTTGATGGCTATCAGGCCGTGCGTAAGCGCTGGCTTGACATCACCGCTGAATGGGACGATGAAGACGGCAAACATCACAGCGAACAGCTGCACGGTTGGCCGGCTCGTATCTTCCAGCACGAGACCGATCACCTGAGCGGCGAACTATACATCGACAAGGCCGAAATCCGTTCGCTGACCACCAGCGAAAATCTCGAAGACCTCTGGTGCGACGATCCGGTACCCACAGAGGCCGCCGAAGAACTTGGTTTTGCATTATGACCGATTCCGCCTGGCTTGAGACCGCCAAAGATGACATCGCTCAGTGGGCGATGGTCATGACCAAGGACGCGGATGATAACCCCATTGATTGGCGGTGGGTACGTTCGCTTGACCTGTTTGGCGGACTTGGCCACACGGCCGGTGACAATCCGGCCCCTCAAGCCATCCATGATGCACTCAAAGCCGACTACGCCGTGCGCGATCGCTTGGAGCCGATCATCGCGCAATGCAGCACCGCATTCATGACTGACTTTGATCGAATCATCGCATCCTACCGTCTGCCACGCGCACTGGCTTATGTCAATCGGCGATTGAACGACACCATCAACACCTTGCTTGATGCGGGGGAGCGCCGGCACCTGTGGAAGGTAAGTCGTGAACGGCAGGGGAGAGGCATGGCAGCGGTGCTCAAACCGTATTCCAGCGCCACAGCAGATCCCAATCAAGGCACACTTGATGCCGAGGCTGAAGGTGCGGACGGTTTTGCCGGCACTGTGGATATCGCCCTCGACGATATCCAAGACCGCTCCGCGGCGATTCTCAACGCCAGAGCCGAACGGCGCAGGGCCAAGCGTGAGCAAAGCCACGCGGGTAGGGTGGATATGGCTCGTGCCAATCTCTCCGGTGCAACGGCACCGGGTGGGAGCGTCACCTTGTTTAGCAATGACTCGTCAAGTTCTGGTGCCGCCGCGCATAAGCCCAAATCGGATTGGCGTGATGCCTACCTGCCGGGACGTGACGTGGACATGGTGATGGGCATCGACATCGAAACCACTGGCACCGATCCGGCTCGCGACTACATCATCGATGTCGGCTTTGAATTTATGAACATGGTCAGTCCGCGTCCGACCGATGTGCCGAACGGTTATGCGTATGAGCAGGGCTACTACGATGCCGGTGACGCCTATGGCCAGTCTCGCCTTGACTTCGGTGTTCCCCCGGCCAATGCGGCTCTCGGCAACGAACTCATTCGCAAACTCACAGGTATCGATGTGCGAGACCGCAGCAGCAAGGCCGGTCATCGGCTTTTCGATGAATGGCCGGAAGCCCAGACCGGTCTGCTCGCGCGCCTGACCCAGCAGCCATATGTGGCGCACAATGCCACCTTCGAACACAGCTGGTTCATGCTAAATGTCGCCGGATACGCCGAAGCCTATCGCGCCGGTCGCATCACCATCATCGACACCCTGCCCATGAGCAGGCAATGGGATCCTGGCTCAGTGCCCAACGATGAACACCCCTATGGTGATAACACGCTTGATGCTTATGCCAAGCGTCAGGGAGCGCTTGATTCAGCCCATAACGAACGGCATCTTGGACTGGAAGACACGCATATCATGCTGGTGGCCATGAAACACCACCTCGCAACCCTCAAGGCGCAGGGGCAGGGCCCGTGGGGTCCGGGCGGCAGAAGCGGCGTGGGCGGCAAATCATGCGGTCGTAAGTGGTGAGTACACTACTGACTTTGTGAGTGAATATCAGGACAGCCGACAACAGCGCGAAAACCGCCGCCGCACCATCGTGCGCGTGGTGTGCATCGTCGTGGCTGTTGCCATGCTTGGCTCCCTGATTGTCCCTGCTATCTATGCAGGTCTTTGACGTTGCCTTCGTGCATTTGCGCCCGCGGTTGAGCGCGTCTGATGCAGAAGGAGTGACGAGAAAAGCCTGCTGATCGGCTGCAGAAACACTCTTACGACATCACAACATCGCGGCGCCAGAACCATTACGGAATGTGCGAAGGCTGTCAACGAGGACGCGACATCCAAGAAAACTCGAAGTATCAACAGTTAAGGTAAGACACGATGGCAGAATTTGACTTTACCCAGGCGATTGGCGAAGCTCGCGCCAAGTACGATTCCATCGCCAAGGCGTTGGATGTGGACCGTCTCAAAGCGGATATCAAGGATCTTGAGGCGCAGGCGGCGGCTCCGGGATTGTGGGACAACCCTGACAACGCACAGAAAATCACCAGTAAGCTCTCCGCAGCGGAATCGCAGCTCAAGCGTCTGACTTCCGCATCCCAGCGCATCGACGACGTGGAGACGCTCGTTGAGCTCGGCCAAGAGGAACAGGATCAGGAATCCCTGGACGAGGCGCAGAACGAGATCGGCGAGATTCAGAAGGATCTCGACCAAATGGAGATACAGACCCTGCTTGACGGCGAATACGACGAACGTTCCGCCGTGGTGACCATCCGCTCCGGCGCGGGTGGCGTGGATGCCGCCGACTTCGCGCAGATGCTGCTGCGCATGTACCTGCGCTACTGCGAGCGCAACGGCTTCAAGGCCAAGGTCATGGACACCTCCTACGCCGAAGAGGCCGGCATCAAGTCCGCCACGTTCCAGGTGGACGCCCCTTATGCATATGGCCGACTGTCTGTGGAAGGCGGCACTCACCGTCTGGTGCGTATCTCCCCGTTCGACAATCAGGGCCGCCGCCAGACCAGCTTCGCCGCTGTGGAAGTGGTGCCTCTGGTTGAGGCCACCGATCACGTTGACATTCCGGACACGGATATCCGTGTGGACACCTACTGCTCCTCCGGCCCCGGCGGCCAGGGTGTGAACACCACGTACTCCGCCGTGCGCATCACCCACTTGCCCACCGGCATCGTGGTCACCATGCAGGACGAGCGCTCGCAGATTCAGAACCGCGCCTCCGCCATGGCCGTGCTCCAGTCCCGATTGCTGGTGCTGCGACACGAGGAAGAGGCCAAGAAGAAGAAGGAGCTCGCCGGAGACATCAAGGCCAGCTGGGGCGATCAGATGCGTTCCTACGTGCTGCATCCCTACCAGATGGTCAAGGATCTGCGTACCGGTTACGAGACCAGCCAGACCCAGGCCGTGTTCGATGGTGACATCAACAACTTCATCGAAGCCGGCATCCGCTGGCGTCATGAACAGCGTCGTGCTGCCGAGAACGAGGAGTAATCATGGCTTTGATTGCATTGGACGATGTGTCCAAGATTTACCCCAAGGGTACTCGGCCCGCGCTTGATGGCATCAACCTCAGCATAGAGCGTGGCGACTTCGTGTTCCTGGTGGGCGCATCCGGATCCGGTAAAACCACGCTGCTGAGCCTGCTGTTGCGCGAGGAGGAGGCCACCAGCGGTGAGATTCGTGTGGCCGGCAACGACTTGCGCCGTATCGCCAACCGTCAGGTGCCGCATTACCGCCGTACGCTGGGCTTCGTGTTCCAGGACTACAAGCTGCTCAACAACAAAACCGTGTGGGAGAACGTGGCGTTCGCGCTCGAGGTGATCGGTACCCGCCGTTCCACCATTAAGTCTTTGGTGCCCAAGGTGCTGGACACCGTGGGTCTTACCGGCAAAGAGAAGAACTATCCGCATGAGCTGTCCGGTGGCGAGCAGCAGCGCGTGGCCATCGCCCGTGCGTATGTGAACCACCCGCAGATCCTGTTGGCCGACGAGCCCACCGGCAACCTTGATCCGACCACATCGCTGGGCATTATGGAGGTGTTGGACGCCATCAACCGTACCGGCACCACCATCGTGATGGCCACACATAACGAAGAGATCGTCAATTCGATGCGCAAGCGCGTTGTCGAACTGCACGGTGGCAAGATCGTGCGTGATGAGGCCCACGGTTCCTACGATTCCGCCCTGTACTTCCCCGATGCCGAGGCCGAAGCCAAATTCGGCAGGGCCAACCACATCCCCGATGCCCAGACCAACGCCATCGCCGCGCCGGATGAGGGCGAGCCGTCCGAAGGCATCGCACGTCTGGCCAATTCCGTGCATTCCGGGCGAACCGGCCGCTACGGTGAGACTTTTGCGCCGTTGGAAGACACGTTGACATGGGGCAAGGGCCTGACTTTGGACGAGCAGGCTGCATCCCTCGAAGCCACCCAGGCTTTCGATTCGTTGCATCCCGAGGAAAGTGTCAGCAGTACGACAGTCGAGGTTTCCGAAACGCTCGCTGTGCCGGAGACGCCCGCTGCCGGTGAGATACCTGAGCAGCAGTCCGTCGGCGACGGCGAAGGGACGAACCAGACCGAGCCCTCGTCAGTGCAAGCAGACGAGGTGCCTATGCCGCCGGCTCCGCCAGCCCCACCTGCGCCGCCGAGCGCCGAATCCCAGAGTGTAACCAGCGAAGGCAAGGAGGAGTAGCCCATGCGTATGCGATTCATCCTGTCTGAAACAGGAACCAATCTGAGGCGTAACCTGTCCATGCTGCTCTCGCTCATGCTGGTCACGTTCATCTCATTCCTGTTCATCGGCGCTTCCGTGCTTACTCAGGCCCAGATCACCAAGGCCAAGGGCGATTGGTATGACAAGGTCGAAGTCGTGGTTTGGCTGTGCCCGGATGGTACGAGCCAGTCCGCCAACTGCGCATCCGGTAAGTCGCCGTCTGCGGCCGAAATCACAGCACTGCAGAAGACCATCCGCGACGAGCTCAACGATGTGGTGTCCAACATCAACTATGTGAGCAAGCAGGACTTCTACAACAACACCTTCACCAAGCAGTACCCGAATGGCGAATTCCAAGGTCGTACGCTGACTGCCGACGATATGCAGGATTCCCTGTGGCTGAAGCTCAAGGACCCCACCAAGTATCAGGTGGTCGCCGAAGTGCTCTCCAGTAAGGAGGGCGTGGAAGACGTCACCGATCAGCGGCAGATCTTCGATCCCGTATTCGCCATTCTGAATCGCGCCACTGCGGTCACGGCCGTTCTGGCAGGCGTAATGGTGTTGGTGGCCATCCTGCTGACTGGTACTACGATTCGCATGTCCGCAGCATCCAGACGCACTGAAACCGAAATCATGCGGTACGTGGGTGCCTCGAACTGGACGATTCGTCTGCCCTTCATCTTGGAAGGCGCCATCGCTTCCGGTATCGGTTCGATACTCTCCTGCGTGATGTTGTCGGTAATCGTGCATGTGTTCATCACCGGGTGGTTGGCTCAATCGGTGACTTGGATTCCGTACGTGAATCAGATGACCGTGCTGCTGATTTCCCCGTTCCTGGTCGTGGGGGCGGTGCTGCTTTCGGTGATTGCCTCCACCATTTCTCTGCGACGGTACCTTCGCGCGTAAGACGTATCACACTCACTGCGGGTGGCGTTCCCAGATTCGCATGTTATGGTGTGGTCTATTGCGACGGAAAGGATTTATATGACTAAGGCGAAAACGATGAGGCCAGTGTTGGCCGCATGCGCGGCCAGCGCCATATGCGTGGCCGGGCTGCTGGCCAGCCCTGTTCAGCCGGCGCGGGCAAACACCTATTCGAATTTGGTCAATGCGCAGAGCCAGCATGCCGCATCCGTGCAGCGTGAAGCCCATCTAAAGCAGCAGCTAGCCGGTGCGAGCACCGAACTGGCCGACAAGATCATGGAATTGGATGATCTGACCAACAACAAGATCGTCGCCGCGCAGGATAAAGTCACCCAGGCCAATGCCGACGCCGCCACGGCTCAGGAAGAAGCCGATGCCGCTGCCTCAAGACTGGAAGCCGCGCAGAAGGACAAGGAAGATCTCGAGGCTCAGATCGAGAAAACCGGTAAGGACTACGACGACGCCCATGCCGCTGTGGCCCAATTGGCCCGTGAAGAGCAGCATGGTTCCGATGCCTCGGAGATTATGAGCGTGGTCACTGGTGCCTCGAGTACCAAGGACTTCGTCAACTCGATGCAGTCGCGTGACGCACTGTCTCGTAACGAGGCTAATGCTGCCTCCTCAGCGGCCACCGAGCTTAATACCTCGATGAACCGCAGCGAGCGTCTGGACGCGATCGAGAAGCAGATCGCCACACTGAAGACCCAGGCCGACAACAAGGCCGCCGCGGCTCAGAGCGCCGCGGAAACCGCGCAAAATGAGCGTGATGCTCTGGAACAGCTGCGCCAGGAGGGTGAAGCCAGGCGCAATGAACTGACCGGTATGGTGTCCAGCCTGAAGTCCCAGTCGGCGAAGCAGGCCGCGCAGACCGTGCTGATCGCTTCTCAGGTGGATTCCTACAACCAGCAGTACATCAAGGAACAGGCAACCGCCAACGGCCAGGTCAGCAGCGGCCAGCAGAGCACTGGTGGTTCGGCCGCACCTGCTCCTTCCGCACCTGCTCCGTCCGCTCCCTCCGGTGGCAGCACGTCTGCCGGCGGAAGCACGGGACAGGGCACCTCGAATGGTGATGTCGGCAACCGGTATGTGGCCGGCCAATGCACGTGGTATGCGTACAACCGGCGTAAGGAGATGGGCATCGGCACGCCATCGTTCCTGCACAATGGCGGCCAGTGGTACATTTACGCTCCCCAATACGGTTTGCGGGTGGATCACAGCCCGCAGGTTGGCGCGGCTCTCTCCTTCCCGCCGGGTGTGGCTGGCGCTGATGGCTACTACGGTCACGTGGCCGTGGTGGAAGCCGTGTACGGCAACTCGATTCTGATTTCCGAAATGAACGTCAAGGGCGAGTTCATCGTCAGCCAGCGCCTTCTGTACAATCCCGGTCAGTACTGGTACGTTCACTGATCCGGCTGTACCGAATTACGTTATGCAAGGCCCCGTTTGGGGCCTTGTTCGTATGTGCAGATGGTTCATGATATTCTCATATGTTGCGTTGCACCCACGAAAGGAGGGAACCCATGCCCAAGGAGGCCGGCGAAAAGCTGATCGTGCAGAATAAGAAGGCCCGGCACGACTACGCCATCGAAGACAAGTATGAGGCCGGATTGGCGTTGACCGGCACTGAGGTCAAGTCATTGCGCGAAGGCCGCGCGTCTCTGTCCGAGGCGTTCGTTTCCATCGATCGCCGTGGAGAGATGTGGCTTGAGGGGGCGAATATCCCCGAATACCTGAACGGCACATGGAACAATCATGCGCCCAAGCGCAAGCGTAAGCTGTTGCTGCATCGCGTGCAGATCACGAAGCTCGCTCGCGGCATCGAGGCCAAGGGATACACGATTGTGCCGTTGAGCCTGTATTTCAAGGACGGTCGCGTCAAAGCGGAAATCGCCCTTGCCCGAGGCAAGAGGGAATTCGACAAGCGTCAGGCTCTACGTGAGGAGCAGGACAAGCGCGAGGCCCTGCGCGCCATGCGCTATGCCAACATGCGTCACTGATTTGTCCACGTTGCGGACTTTTTCGTCCATGATTAACGCTTTGGTAGCACAACGCTCCTAATCTCTGGAGCCATCTGGGAAACATACCCGCCCAGCTGACTATCCGGAGAGAGGAAATCCAATGTCTCTAAGCAAGGGAATACAATCCGCTGCGGCCGCAGCTCTGAGCGCCGCCATGCTGATCGCCGTGGCCGCCTGCGGCACGAGCGATAGCGCGGACACTGCATCCAAATCTGCTGATTCCAAAGATTCATCCAGCACGTCCAGCACGCAAGGCTTCGACACCAGCGGCATCAAGAAAGACGATGAGATCGCCGCGCTGCTGCCCGATTCCGTGGCCGGCGACGGCACACTGACCGTCGGCACCGATACTTCCTATGCCCCGGCCGAGTTCCTGGCCGAGGACGGCAGGACCCCGGTCGGCTTTGATGTCGACCTGTCCAAGGCGCTGGCCGCAGTGTTCGGACTGAAGGAAAACACCGTCTCCTCCACGTTCGATTCGATTATCCCGTCCGTCGGCTCCAAGTACGACATCGGCATCTCCTCCTTCACCGTGACCAAGGAGCGCATGGAGGCCGTGGACTTCGTGACCTACTTCAAGGCCGGTTCCACGTTTGTGGTGCAGAAGGGCAACCCGAAGAAGATCGATACCTCCAACCTGTGTGGCGTGAAGGTGGCTGTGCAGACCGGTACCACCCAGGAAGAGGAAGTCAACAAGGATAACGAGCAGTGCAAGGCGGACGGTAAGGATGCCATCGACATCCAGTCATCCAAGCTGCAGACCGATGTGACCACCGCCGTGGCTTCCGGTAAGGCTGATATCTTCTACGCCGATACGCCGGTTGCCGGCTACGCCATCAAGCAGACCGGTGATACGCTCGAGGCCCTCGGCGAGGATGTTGGCGTGACCCCTGAGGCCGTGGCCGTCAAGAAGGGCGATTCCAAGACCGCCGAAGCCGTGCAGAAGGCCATCCAGAAGCTGATGGATGATGGCACGTATAAGAAGATCCTCGACACGTGGGGCGTCTCTTCCGGTGCCGTCGACAAGGCCGAGATCAATCCGTCCGTCGAATAGTTTCGGTTACTATGAAGACTCCCGTTGCTCTGCGGCGGGAGTCTATTTGTATATGTATGCACTGTGGTGTATAAATATGCTTAACCGTTGATCGTTGCCGCATAAACGGCGTAAGAGAGAAGAAGAAACGATTATGCAGTCCACCAAACTGAAGTCCATGATGGCCATGGCGCTGAGCTCGGCCATGCTGTTCGCCACCGCCGCTTGCGGCACCTCCGACAAGGCCGATGCCGGTACGGACTCCGCCAAGGGTTCCGATGCCGCCACCATCACCAGCTACGATGTCAGCTCCGTGAAGAAGGACGACGCCATCGCCGCCCTGCTGCCCGAATCCGTGACCAAGGACGGCAAGCTCACCATCGGCACCAATCCTTCCTACGCCCCGGCCGAATTCCTCGACGCTGACGGCAAGACCCAGATCGGCTATGACATGGACCTCGCCCGTGCGCTGGGCAACATCTTCGGTTTGGACACCGAAATCGTCTCCTCCAACTTCGACACCATCATCCCGGCCATCGGCACCAAGTATGACCTCGGCATCGCCGCGTTCACCATCACCAAGGAACGTATGCAGTCCGTGGACTTCGTCTCCTACTTCACCGCCGGCATGGGCTACGCGGTGGCCAAAGGCAACCCCAAGAACGTGAACCCGGATGACCTGTGCGGCCTGAACGTCGCCGTCGAGACCGGCACCGTCGAGGAGGACGCCATCAATGAGACCGCCAAGCAGTGCAAGGCGGACGGCAAGAAGGACATCACCATCCAGTCCTCCAAGCAGCAGACCGACGCCACCACCGCCGTGGTGACCGGCAAGGCCGACGTGTTCTTCGCCGATTCCCCGGTGGTCGGCTACGCCATCGCCCAGACCGAGGGCCAGCTGGAACAGCTCGGCAAGGACTTCGACTCCGTGCCGAACGCCATCGCCATCAAGAAGGGCGATTCCCAGACCACCGATGCCGTGCAGAAGGCCATGCAGAAGCTCATGGACGACGGCACCTACGGCAAGATTCTCCAGCACTGGGGTGTGGAATCCGGCGCTCTGGACAAGGCCGAGATCAACCCGTCCGTCGGCTGAGCGTACACAGCGGTCAATCAGCATCAAGCAATCCAGATGGGGCGTACTGTATGTAACACAGGCGCCCCATCTGTGCGCTAAGGTTCAACGCTAGTTGCAACTATCGCAGCCCAGGCTGCCCAAAGACACCCAAGGAACCAAACTATGGCGAAGAAAGAAGTCGACGGCGAAGGATTGAACATCCCCAACCGCATCAAGGCGCTGCCGGTCAAGCGCCCCGGCCCGATTGTGGCCGCCGTGATTGTGGTGCTGCTCGCCGCGATGCTTATTCAGGGCATGATCACCAATCCGCGATTGGATTGGCCCACGGTCTGGAAGTACCTATTCAACGAGAACGTACTTGAAGGCATCCAGTACACGCTCACCCTGACCGTGATTTCCATGGTCGTGGCCATCATCCTGTCGGTGATTCTCGCCATTATGCGCAAGTCCATCAATCCGGTGCTGCGCGGTGTCAGCTGGTTCTTCATCTGGTTCTTCCGCGGTACGCCTGTGTACACGCAGCTCATCTTCTGGGGTCTGTTCGCCGTGCTGATTCCAAAAATCAGCCTTGGCATTCCCTTTACCTCAGTGGAATTCTGGAGCATCGACTCCAACGTGGTGGTCACTGCATTCAATGCGGCATGGATTGGCTTGGCCCTGAACGAGGCCGCCTACCTGTCCGAAATCGTGCGCGCCGGTCTTGAAGCCGTGGATCCCGGCCAGACTGAGGCCGCCAAGGCGCTGGGCATGAACCGCACGCTTATCATGCGTCGTATCGTGCTGCCGCAGGCCATGCGCATCATCATCCCGCCCACCGGCAACGAGACCATCGGCATGCTGAAGACCACCTCGCTGGTCACCGCCGTGCCGTTCACCCTCGAACTGCAGTTTGCCACCAACGCCATCGCCAACCGTATCTACAAGCCGATTCCACTGCTGATCGTGGCCTGCTTCTGGTATCTGCTGATTACCTCCATCCTTATGGTGTGCCAGTCCCGCCTCGAAGCGCACTTCGGCAAGGGCTTCGATGCCCGACCGGTGGGCACCAAGGGCAAGCAGGCGCCATTGCCGGGTAAGACCGACGGTGAGCCGAAGGATGACGTGGACAAGCTCAACCAGACTACATTTGTCGGATTGAATGCATAAGGCGGGAGTGCGATTATGACTACGAATGACATCACCAGTGTTGTCCCAGCCGTGCACAAGGCGGCTGACGGTTCCGTGATTCCCGCTGTCAAGGCGGTGCAGGTGCACAAGGCCTTCGGCCCACTGCATGTGCTCAAGGGTATCGATCTGACCGTTATGCCCGGTACCGTGACGGTGATTCTGGGACCCTCTGGTTCCGGCAAGTCCACATTCCTACGCCTGATCAACCAGCTGGAGACTTTGACCGGCGGTTCGATCGAGGTGGACGGCGAACTCATCGGATACAAGCATGTGACCAAGAACGGTCAGGATGTGCTGCAGACTCTGGATGACAAGGAGATCGCCGCGCAGCGTTCCCGCTTGGGCATGGTGTTCCAGCGCTTCAACCTGTTCCCGCACATGACCGCCCTCGAAAACGTGATGGAAGCTCCGGTGCATGTGCAGCACAAGTCCAAGAGTGAAGCGCGCGCACTGGCCGAAGCCGAGTTGCAGCGCGTCGGTCTGGGCGATCGTATGGATTACTACCCGTCACAGCTTTCCGGTGGCCAGCAGCAGCGTGTGGCCATCGCCCGTGCTCTGGCCATGAAGCCGGAAATCATGCTGTTCGACGAGCCGACTTCCGCCCTTGACCCCGAGCTGGTGGGCGAAGTGCTCAATGTGATGCTTTCCTTGGCCAAGGAGGGTATGACGATGGTGTGCGTGACGCACGAGATCGGCTTTGCACGTGAGGTCGCCGATCAGATTGTGTTTATGGATGGTGGTGTGGTCGTGGAGAAAGGCGGCCCCGAAATCATCGACAATCCGACCGAACCGAGGTTCAAAGACTTCCTGCAGCACGTGCTGTAGTCCGCACTCTGGCTCCCCCCTGAAGAGGGGAACCGTTTTTTGCGCCCCCGCTGGCGGGGGGGGCTGTCATGCAACGCATAACTGGGGGTGGTTCCTCTGATATGGCGGGAACCACCCCCAGTCGGCTCCGCCAACAGCCCCCGCCAGCGGGGGCACGGCTAGGGCCCCGCATGTTCCAATCCTGCAAAGGCGGCGGGTTGGATTCGCTTCAGGCAATGTTTGTCCGCTAGGCTGGTGAGCCATGTGTGGAATCGTTGGATATGCGGGAAATGTGGAAACGGCGTGCGGCAAGCCCTTGGAGGTCTGTCTGCAAGGCTTGGAACGTCTGGAATACCGAGGATATGATTCAGCCGGCGTGGCGCTGACCGCACCCGGCATGGATAAAGTGACCGTGCGCAAGAAGGCCGGTCGTCTGAAGAATCTGGTCGAAGACATCGAACGTAAGCCAATGCCGCTGGCCACCGTGGGTATCGGCCATACGCGTTGGGCAACCAACGGCGAGCCGAGCGATGTGAACGCACATCCGCATACCAGTATGGACGGCAAAGTCGCCATCATTCACAACGGCATCATCGAGAACGCCTCCCAGCTGCGCCTTGATCTGCAGGCCGAGGGCTACCGATTCGCCTCCGCCACGGATACCGAAGTGGCCGCCAAGCTGCTGGGCAAAATCGTGGACAAGATCATTGCGGAAGAGGGCAAGCCGAACCTGTTCAAGGCAGTGCGCCGCATGGCCCGCATGTTGGAAGGCGCATTCACCATTCTGGCCACCGACTGCCGTCAGCCGGATATCGTGGTCGGCGCCCGTCATGATTCTCCGCTGGTTGTGGGCCTTGGCGATGGCGAGAACTTCCTCGGCTCCGATGTGGCCGCATTCGTGGCATATACCAAGCGCGCCATGGAAGTCGATCAGGATCAGGCCGTGTGCGTATCCGCCGATAAGGTCATTGTTACCGACTTCGACGGCAATGTGATTGAGAATCCGAAGACCTACACCGTGGACTGGGACGCCTCGGCCGCCGAAAAGGGTGGCTGGGATTCCTTTATGGACAAGGAAATCCACGAGGATCCGGCCGCCGTGCAGCGCACGCTGCTGGGCCGTTTCGACCCAAACGGCGACATCACCCTCGATGAGGTGCGCATCGACCAGCATGACTTTAAGGCCATTGACAAGATTATCGTCGTGGCCTGCGGCACCGCCAGCTATGCCGGTCAGGTGGCCAAGTACGCCATCGAACACTGGGTGCGTATCCCAGTGGAAATCGAACTCGCGCACGAATTCCGTTACCGCGACCCGATTCTGACCCCGCGTACGCTCGTGGTGGCCATCTCTCAGTCCGGTGAAACCATGGATACGCTGATGGCCCTGCGCCACGCGCGCGAACAAGGCTCCAAAGTGCTGGCCATCTGCAACACGCAGGGTGCTTCCATTCCTCGCGAATCCGACGCCGTGCTCTACACGCACGCCGGCCCGGAAGTCGCCGTTGCCTCCACCAAGGCCTTCGTGGCGCAGATCACCGCCGCCTATTTGCTGGGCCTGTATCTGGCGCAGGTCAAGGGTGCGATGTTCCGCGACGAGATTCATCAGGTGCTTGACTCCCTGAAGGACATGCCGCGCAAGATCCAGTGGGTGCTCGACACGCAGCCCAAGACCATCCAGGCCGCCGCCGAGCGCATGGTGAATGCCAACTCCTTCCTGTTCCTTGGCCGCCATGTGGGATACCCGGTGGCGCTGGAAGGTGCGCTGAAGCTCAAGGAGATCGCCTACACCTTTACCGAGGGCTTTGCGGCCGGCGAATTGAAGCATGGCCCGATTGCACTGGTGGACGAGGGTGAGCCCGTGGTGTTCATCGTGCCGCCGGAGCGTGGCCGCAATGTGCTGCACGCCAAGGTGATTTCCGGCATCGAGGAGGTCAAGGCTCGTGGCGCGTACATCATTGCCGTGGCCGAGCAGGGCGACCCGGATGTGGAACGGTATGCTGATGTGGTGTTCTGGCGCCCGGCCTGCCCGACGCTGATGAGCCCGCTGGTGGATGTGGTGCCGCTGCAGCTGTTCGCCATGGATATGGCCAAGCTCAAGGGCTATGACGTGGATAAGCCCCGCAACCTCGCCAAGTCCGTCACCGTTGAGTAAGCCACACCGATACGTTATTGACGAGCCTCATATTCCGTTTGAGATGGACGTGCTGTATGAGGACGAGCGGATCATTGTGGTGGATAAGCCGCATTTTCTGGCTACCATGCCGCGCGGCATGTGGTATCGCGAAACCGCGCTGATCCGATTGCGCGAGCGTCTGGGGGAGCCGGATATCACACCGGCCCACCGTTTGGATCGCATGACTGCGGGCGTACTGGTCTTTGTGCGTGATCCGGCTTGCCGTGGAGCGTATCAGATGCTGTTCCAGAACAAGCAAGCCACCAAGGTCTATGAATGTCTGGCATCGTGCGCGCCGATTCGTCGACCGCGATTCGGCACGATTACACAGGCTGAGCCGCCGCGTCCGTTTCCGTTGCTGCGCCGTTCGCACATCACCAAGGAGCGTGGCACGTTGGCCGCCTTCGAGGAGCCGGGCGCAGTCAATGCTGAGACCCTGATCGAGCGCGGCGAACTCATACTTACTTCCGCTGGCGGGAGGTGGCGCGAAGCGCCGGAGGGTGGTCCCTGTCTGGAGAATCCCCCCATCTGCCGCTACACGCTTCATCCGCGCACCGGCAAAACCCATCAACTGCGCGTCCACATGAACTCACTGGGCCTACCCATTGTGGGTGACGATTTCTACCCGCGCATCCAGACGCGCCTTTACGACGATTTCAGCCAACCATTGCAATTGGTCGCACGTGTGCTGCGCTTCACCGACCCAGTAACAGGGAAGCGACAAGAATTCGTTTCCCGTATACCATTAATCAGCTAATGTCGCGGACGGAACCGCGCTCGATGAGTTCGGTGGGGATTACGGTTTTGATGCCGGCCGGTACTTTCTCGCCTTCGCATTGACGGCGGACCATGGAGAACGCGGTGGCGCCGATGGCGTCATTGCGCATGCGCATGGTGGTGAGGTTGAGTCTTGGCACCACGTCGACCAGCGAATCGTCCACGCCCACAATGCTTACGTCTTCCGGCACGCGCTTGCCGGCTGATTCCAATCCGAGCATCGCACCGTAGGCCATCTGATCGTTGGCCGCATAGATTGCGGTGCATTCCGGGTCGTGAGCCAGCGCCACGCCTGCCTGATAGCCGGAGTCGGCACACCAGTCGCCGATATACATGCTCGGTACGCGCGCGCCTATTTGTTCCAAGGCTTCACGCCAGCCTTGCGCTCGGCTTTCGGCAGCACGTGAAGTGACTGGGCCGGCGATATGGTAGACGGTCTTATGGCCTTTGCTCATCAAATAGTCGACGATGGCTGTGGAGCATCCGTATTGATCGGCGTCAACGGTGGGGCAGTGGTCGGCTGCCGCCTCGGAAATCAGCACAACCGGTAGTTCTCGCGGTGGTTTGTATCCCACGAAGTCGGAAATGCGTTCCTCAAGCACCACGATGACGCCATCTACGGGTTGACGTTGCATGCGGTCGATGGCGGAGGCCAGCGTACGTTCTGCGCCGTTGCTCATAGTCTGAATGGTGACGGAATAGCCGTCCTCGGCTGCATGGGTGACAATGGAATCGAGTATCCGGGCATTACCGAACCTGGTGGTGTCGAACATCACTACGCCGATATCCTGGAATCGCCCATGCTTCAATGCTCGGGCGGCGTAATTCGGACGATATCCGAGGCGTTCCATCGCGGCTTCAACGCGCTGGCGGGTTTCCGGCTTGACCGCATTGCTGTCATTCGCCACACGGGATACGGTTTGCGGCGAAACGCCGGCCGCCTTAGCCACATCTTGCATGGAAACCTGTGTTGGTCTCGCCATCTCGCCCCTCGCTTGTCTCTCAAACGACAGCGGTCATACCGCTGCGATGTCTACCATGTATCGCGTGAACGGTAACGATAACATCATTGTTTTCGTGACCATTGTAACAGCTAGCGCAAAAACATTGAATTCAACACGATTGGACAATGTTATGAATGGTGTTATGATGATAACGTAAACAATTTTGGTCAACCTTCGAAGGAGAGGGGTTGGAAATGGCTTCAGCCGATGTCGCTGCCGTGCCTATGCACACGGATAAAGCGCGTGAGAACAAGCATAAGGCCGATTGGCGTGGATGGAAGTTCATGTGGCCGTTCACGGTGGTGTTCGTGTTCGTGTTCATTATTCCGATCGTGTACGCCATCTACATCAGCTTCTTCAAGAAGCAGATGATCGGCGGCACGAGGTTCGTCGGGGTCGAGAACTACGCGCGGTTGCTGCAGGACGGCCAGTTCTGGTCGTCCGTGGGTCGTGTGGCGCTGTTCACCTGCGTGCAGGTGCCGATCATGCTGTTCCTGTCGGCTGCCATGGCCCTCGCCCTGGATTCGATGAAGCTGCACGGCGCCAAGTTCTTCCGCATCAGCACGTTCCTGCCCTATGCGGTGCCCGCGGTGGTGTCCACGTTGGTGTGGGGCTTCGTGTACGGCGCGAAGTACGGCCTGGTGGGCTCGTTCAACGACTTCTTCGGCACGAACGTCGACGTGCTGCAGCCGAGCGTGCTGCTTGCCTCCATCGGCAACATCAGCACGTGGGAGTTCACCGGCTACAACATGCTGATCTTCTACTCGTCGCTGTCCACCATCCCGCACTCCCTGTACGAGGCCGCGTCCATCGACGGCGCTTCCGAATGGCAGATCGTCAAGTCCATCAAGCTGCCCGAGCTGAAGGGCTCGCTGGCCATCACGGTGATCTTCTCGATCATCGGCAGCTTCCAGCTGTTCAACGAGCCGAGCATCTTGCAGAACATGGTTCCGGGCAACGCGATCACCACGTACTACACGCCGAACATGTACGCGTACAACCTGAGCTTCTCCGGCAACCAGTCGAATTACGCGGCCGCTCTGGCCATCGTGATGGCCGTCATCACCATGGCCATCGCCTACGCCGTGCAGCTGAAGAGCATGAAGGAGCAGATGAAGTGACGACGACCGCCCGTATTGCCGGATTGGTTTCGATTGTGAAGGAGCGTGCGTGATGAGTGCCGCAGCATCTACCCGTCTGACTGACGCCGAACTGAAGGCGCAGGAGAAGGCCGCCAGGAAGGCCGAGAAGGAACGCCAGAAGCGCATCGCCGCCGATGAGGCGGCCGAGCGCAGGCGCAGCGCCAGGGCCGGTTTCGCGAACGTGAGCAACCCGCGCCGTTCGACCCTGATGACCGTGCTGTGCGCGATCTTCGCCGTGTACTGCCTGTTCCCGTTCGTGTACCTGGTGATCAACGCCACCAAGACCCAGGCCGACTTCACCTCCACGTTCGGCCTCGGCTTCGGCAAGAGCTTCGCCCTGTGGGACAACATCGTCACGGTGTTCACCTACCAGGGCGGCATCTTCGGCCGCTGGCTGGTCAACACCCTGCTCTACGTGGTCGTCGGCGCCGGCGGCGCCACCCTCCTGGCCATCATGGGCGGCTACGCGCTGGCCAAGTTCCGCTTCCCGGGCCGCAAGGCCGTGTTCGCCGTGATCATCGGCTCGATCTCCGTGCCGGGCATCGCCCTGGCCGTGCCGCAGTTCCTCCTGTTCGCCAAGCTGGGCCTGACCAACACCCCGTGGGCCATGATCATCCCGTCGCTGATCTCCCCGTTCGGCCTGTACCTGATGTGGATCTTCAGCGAGCAGGCCGTGCCCACCGAGCTCCTGGAGGCCGCCCGCGTGGACGGCGCGTCCGAGTTCCGCACGTTCTGGACCATCAGCCTGCCCCTTCTGGCCCCCGGTATCGTGACGACCGCCCTGTTCACGATCGTGGCGACGTGGAACAACTACTTCCTGCCGTTGATCATGTTGAAGGACGCCGACTGGTACCCGCTGACCATCGGTCTGAACCAGTGGAAGGACCAGGCCTCGACCGCGGGCGGCCAGGCCATCCAGAACCTGGTGATCACCGGCTCCCTGATCACGATCATCCCGCTGGTCATCGCGTTCCTGTGCCTGCAGAAGTACTGGCAGTCCGGCCTCGCCGCAGGCGCCGTCAAGGAGTAACCGTACTTCGGCTCCCTTCTGGTGGAGGGAGCCGAGATAAAGGCATAACCACTAACAGGAAGGAGGCGTCTATGCAGATATTCGCATTGTTGAGAATCGTGCAGGCGCCTCCTTGTGTATCTGCGTGACTCCCATTTGCCCACACGTAGATATTTATTCATTAAAGGAACAGCATCATCATGGAACATCGCGAATTCAAGTGGCCGCAGCCTCTTGCGGGTGGCAAGCCCCGCATCTGGTACGGCGGCGATTACAACCCCGACCAATGGCCTGAGGAAGTGTGGGACGAAGATGTAGCCCTCATGCAGAAGGCCGGCGTCAACCTCGTCTCCGTAGCCATCTTCTCTTGGGCCAAGCTTGAGCCCGAAGAAGGCGTGTATGACTTCGATTGGCTCGACCGCGTCATCGACAAGCTCGGCAAGGCCGGCATCGCCGTCGATCTCGCCTCCGGCACCGCATCCCCGCCGATGTGGATGACCCAGGCCCACCCGGAGATCCTCTGGGTCGACTACCGCGGCGACGTCTGCCAGCCCGGTGCCCGACAGCACTGGCGGGCCACCAGCCCGGTCTTCCTTGACTACGCGCTCAACCTGTGTCGCAAGATGGCCGAGCACTACAAGGACAACCCCTATGTGGTCTCTTGGCACGTGAGCAACGAGTACGGCTGCCACAACCGCTTCGACTACTCCGAAGATGCTGAGCGCGCCTTCCAGAAGTGGTGCGAGAAGAAGTACGGCACCATCGACGCCGTCAATGACGCCTGGGGCACCGCCTTCTGGGCGCAGCGCATGAACAACTTCTCCGAGATCATCCCGCCGCGCTTCATCGGCGATGGCAACTTCATGAACCCGGGCAAACTGCTTGACTGGAAGCGCTTCAGCTCCGACGCCCTGCTCGACTTTTACAAGGCCGAGCGCGACGCCCTGCTCGAGATCGCCCCCAAGCCGCAGACCACCAACTTCATGGTCTCCGCCGGCGGTGCCGGCATCGATTACGACAAGTGGGGTTACGACGTGGACTTCGTGTCCAACGATCACTACTTCACTCCTGGCGAAGCTCACTTCGACGAGCTGGCTTACTCGGCCTCCCTGTGCGACGGCATCGCCCGCAAGAATCCGTGGTTCCTCATGGAGCACTCCAGCTCCGCCGTCAATTGGCGTCCGATCAACTACCGCGTCGAACCCGGCGAACTGGTGCGTGACTCCCTGGCCCACCTGGCCATGGGCTCCGACGCCATCTGCTACTTCCAGTGGCGCCAGTCCAAGGCCGGTGCCGAGAAGTGGCACTCCTCGATGGTTCCTCACGCGGGCCCCGACTCCCAGATCTTCCGCGACGTGTGCGAGCTGGGTGCCGACCTCAACAAACTTGCTGACGAGGGCCTGCTGAGCACCAAGCTGGTCAAGTCCAAGGTCGCCGTCGTCTTCGATTACGAGTCCCAGTGGGCTACGGAACACACCGCCACGCCTACTCAGGAGGTACGCCATTGGACCGAGCCGCTCGCGTGGTTCCGCGCGCTGGCGGACAACGGTCTGACCGCAGACGTGGTGCCGGTTCGCGGCCCCTGGGACGAGTACGAAGCCGTCGTGCTGCCGAGCCTGACCATCCTGTCTGAAGAGACCACGCACCGCGTGCGCGAGTATGTGGCGAACGGCGGCAAGCTGTTCGTGACCTACTACACCGGTCTGGTGGACGACAAGGATCACGTCTGGCTGGGTGGCTACCCCGGCTCCATCCGTGACGTGGTGGGCGTGCGCGTTGAGGAATTCGCCCCGATGGGCAACGACTTCCCCGGTGCCATGGACCACCTCGACTTGGACAACGGGACCGTGGCGCACGATTTCGCCGACGTGATCACCTCCGTGGCCGATACCGCTCACGTGGTTGCTTCCTTCAAGGCCGATAAGTGGACCGGTTTCGACGGCGCTCCCGCCATCACCGTCAACGACTTCGGCGACGGCAAGGCCGCATACGTCGGTGCCCGTCTCGGCCGTGAGGGTTTGGCCAAGAGCCTGCCCGTGCTGCTGGAGGAACTCGGCATCGAGACTTCGGCTGAGGACGATCGCGGTGAAGTGCTGCGCGTCGAGCGTGCGGACGAAACTGGCGAGAACCACTTCGTGTTCCTGTTCAACCGCACCCACGATGTTGCGGTCGTGGACGTGGAAGGCGAACCGCTGGTCGCCTCGCTGGCCCAGGTCAACGAATCCGAGCATACGGCGGCCATTCAGCCGAACGGTGTGCTGGTGGTAAAGCTGTAAAGAGGTCTATTTATAGCGATTCAAATGCGATGGCGGGCGTGTTAGCGATAACACGCCCGCCATCGCATTTGCGATTTGTTTTGAGATGTGTATACTAAAAGATGTTATCGCAACCATAGCGAAAGGAATGGCTTCATAGAGCCACTTCTCAGTGTCGAGGAGAAATCAATAATTGACACTAGGTAACACGCAATGATTGCGAGCGACAAAACAGTTTGAATCGTTCTAGACGATTCGAGGAAGGAGAACAGAACGATGAAGTTCACTACCGCCAAGAAGGCCGTTGCCCTCACCGGTGCGGTTGCCATGCTGGTTTCCGTTGCCGCCTGCGGCTCTGATAGCGGCAAGTCCAGCCAGCCGGCTCAGGGATTCCGACGTCAAGGAAATCACCGTCTGGGCTTGGGAGCCTTCGCTGACCCAGGTTGCCAAGGACTTCGAGAAGGAGACCGGCATCAAGGTCGACCTGAAGAACGTCGGTACCAACACCAAGGAATACACTCAGCTGGACAACGCCATTGAGGCTGGCTCTGGCGCTCCGGACGTCGCTCAGGTTGAGTACTACGCCGTCCCGCAGTACGCCATCAAGGGCAACCTGCTGGACATCACCGACAAGACCTCTGGTTACAAGGACTTCTACACCCCTGGCCCGTGGGCTTCTGTGCAGTTCGCCGGCAAGGTCTACGGCCTGCCGATGGATTCCGGCCCAATGGCCTTCTTCTACAACAAGGAAGTCTTCGACAAGGCCGGCGTTGATGCCGAGCAGATCAAGACCTGGGATCAGTACTACGACGCCGCCAAGAAGATTCACGCCCTCGGCGACAACTACTACATCACCTCCGACACCGGCGACGCCGGCTTCTTCGACTCCATGACCTGGCTGGCCGGCGCCAAGCCGTTCCAGACCTCCTCCGATGGTTCCGAAGTCACCGTCAACCTGACCGAAGACAAGGGCGTCAAGACCTTCACCGACTTCTGGCAGAAGCTGCTGGACGAGGGTCTGCTCGACACCAAGACCGCCGGCTGGTCCGAGGATTGGTTCAAGGGCATGGTCGACGGCACCATCGCCTCCCTGTTCACTGGCGCTTGGATGCCTGCCAACCTTGCTAACTCCGCTGCTGACGGTGCCGGCAAGTGGCGTGTGACCCAGATGCCGACCGCTGACGGCTCCACCACCAACTCTGAGAACGGTGGTTCTTCGCTGGCTGTGCTCGCCTCCACCAAGAAGGCTGATGCTGCTTACCAGTTCATCGAGTACGCCAACCACGGTGCTGGTGTGGCCACTCGTGTGGCTGGCGGCGCCTTCCCGGCTGACAAGGCCTCCCTGGAAAAGGACTCCTTCAAGAACGCCACCACCGTGAAGAACGCCGATGGTCAGGATGTTGACTACTTCGGTGGTCAGAAGTACAACGAGGTTCTGGCTCAGGCTGCTGAGAACGTGTCCTCCGGCTACCAGTTCCTGCCCTTCGAGGTCAAGGCCCGCACCATCTTCGGCGACTACTTTGGCAAGTCCTACACCGGTGACCAGAAGCTGAGCGACGGTGTCGCTGCTTGGCAGAAGGCCCTGCAGGATTACGGCAAGGATCAGGACTTCACCGTGAAGTAAGCCTTATAATTCCTTCTCTATATATCCACAGCAGCCCCGTGACGCATCTCGCCACGGGGCTGCTGCCATATTGGCTCCCGCTGGCAGGAGCTGACTCGCGAGGCGAGACTGAGGGTGGTTCATCATACGGCGTTTTAAGCCCCGCCTAGTAGACTCGTCACCATGCGAACAATCGGACGGCGAATCAGCAGACTGGCGACCATAGTCGTGGCCGCGGTCCTTACCGTATCCCTAGCCTCCTGCGGCCAAGCCACGGTCGATAACCGTACCGAAATCAGCGTATGGAGCTGGGAGCCCAGCATGGGCGAAGTCATCCGCCGTTTCGAGAAAGCCAATCCGGACATCCGCGTCGAATGGACCAACATCTCCGGCTATGAGAATCTCAATACCGCCATCCAGGACGGCTACGGCACGCCGGATGTGGCGCAGATCGAATACTACGCGCTGCCGCAATACGAGGTATCCGGTCAGCTGCTCGACCTAACCGATCGTACCGGTTCCGATTATGCGAGTTTCTTTACCCTTGGCACCTGGTCGTCCGTCCAGCTTGCCGGACGAGTGTATGCATTGCCGATGGATTCCGGCCCCATGGGATTCTTCTACAACGAGGATGTGTTCCAGCAGGCCGGGGTGGATGCCACGCAAATCAAGACATGGAACGATTATTACGAGGCCGCCAAGAAACTCAAGCAAATTGGCGCTTATATTGCGGCCGATTCGGGCGATGGCAGCTTCTACGACGCCATGATATGGCTTGCGGGCGGTCAGCCTTTCCATACCTCGCCGGACGGTAAAACCGTGACCATCGATCTGGACCACGATACCGGCACCCAGCTGTTCACCGAATTCTGGCAAAAGATGATCGATGAAGGCCTGGTGGACACCACGTCCGCCACATGGTCTGAGCGATGGAAGCGCAGGGTGGGCACCGGCACCATTGCTTCCGTGTTCTCCGGCGCATGGATGCCTTCGATGCTGCTATCCAATGTGCCCGGCGCGTCCGGACTATGGCGTGTGGCGCCCATGCCCACCTATGACGGCCAGCCCACCAATGCCGAAAGCGGCGGATCCGCACTTGCCGTGTTGCAGCTGACGCGTAAGCCGGATGCGGCCTATCGATTCGTGGATTTCGTGACCCATGACGCGCAGGGCATCAGTGCCCGTGTGGCTGGCGGTGCCTTCCCTGCCGACTATGACACCCTCAATTCCGGTGAATTCCTCGATAAGACCACGATCACGAACGATCGTGGCGTCGAAATTCCGTATTTCGGCGGGCAGAAATTCAACCGTGTGCTTTCCGAAGCGGCCGAGGATGTATCCGTGGGATATCAGTATCTGCCGTTTGAAGTGTATGCACGTAACGATTTCAAGAGCACGGTAGGCAAAGCCTATGAATGGGCCAGCAGCAAACAGGCCTACGAACAGCGTGAGATGGAAGTCGATATGGGTATGAAAGACGAGAAAGGCAAGCCGCTGGAATCGTTGGACAGGCCCGGCAAGAAAGTCAGTCTTGAACACGGGCTTGCCACCTGGCAGAAAGATCTCAAGGAATACGGCTTCAACCAGGGCTTCACGATTAAGTAGCTCCTCGCTAACCTCCCTCTGACGAGGGAGGTGGCCGCCGAAGGCGGACGGAGGGAGAGACCTGAGGGAAGGCCTAGCTAAAGGCCGATTTCGTTACTTCACATTGCGGGCGTAGATATGCGCCATGCCCTTGAAGATGAGATCCGGGTCATAGACGTCAATCAGCTCGGTATCATAGGCGAACACGCGCCCAAGGCCACCGGTGGTGATCACCTTGAAGTCCTCGCCGCCAAGCTCCTTGCGGAACTGGCTGATTGTGCGTTCCACGCCGCCCAGGAACGTGTAATACAGGCCTGCCTGCATGCAGGTCTTGGTATTGGTGCCCAAAATGGTCTCCGGTCGGGTAATCTCCACTTCCGGCAGCTGGGCCGTGTCTCCCCATAGGGCGGCGGCGCCTGCACGAATGCCGGTGGTGATTACGCCCGAATCGACCACGCCCTTATCGCTCACATGCGTGAACGTGGTGGCCGTACCGAAATCGGCCACCAGCACCGGACCGCCATACTCGTAATAGGCGCCGGCGCAGTCGGCCAGAATGTCCGCGCCGAGTGATTTCGGGTCATCCACGCGCACGTTCATGCCGGTCTTGATGCCGGGGCCCACCACCATCGGGTCGATATCCAAGAACTTGACGATGGAGGAGCGGAAGGAATGCATCACCTTCGGCACCACCGAACAGATGATCACGTCATCCACATCGGACGGCTGAAAACCGCTCATTCTCAGGAATTCGGTCAAAAACAGGCCGTATTCATCGGATGTATGGTTGGCTTTGGTGGTGATGCGGTAGGTTCCGGCGATGGTGTCGCCATCCAGAAAACCAAGCACGATGTTCGTATTGCCGATATCAACGGCGACCAGCATGATAACCCTCCAGATTCAAGATGGATTTCATGTGCAATTCTACAGCCCCGCCGCTATGATGGGCTGTGGTGGACGACCCGTTTGTGGCGGCCAACCGTATAAACCAACATATATAGAGGAAGAACCATGTCTCAAGACAATGGTGCGCACGTCGAAGACGGCGCAACCACAGATGCGAGCCTTGCCTCGCGCGCAAAGAATCCGAAGAAGAACAGCCCGAAGTGGTGGCTGATTGCCTTGGCCGTTGTCGTGGTGGTGGCGGTTATCGCCGGCGCCGCCTTCGCCTTCGGCGGTAAGAAAGACTCCAAGAACGCGGCCTCGTCCGGTACCTATGCCGACACCGTGACCATCGGTCTCAAACTGGCCCCCACCAATCTGGACATTCGCAACACCGCCGGCTCCGCGCTCGACCAGATCCTGATCGGCAACGTGTACGAGGGTCTGGTGGCCCGCGACTCCAAGAACCAGGTCGTTCCCGCCATCGCCTCCAGCTGGGAGACGTCCAAGGACGGCCTGACCTACACCTTCCACCTCAACAAGAACATGACCTTCTCCAACGGCGACAAGCTCGACGCCGAGGACGTGGCCTGGTCCATCAACGAACTCATCGCCAAGGACTATCACGACGCCGACGCGCTCGCTGCCGTCGATAAGGTCGAGGCCAAGGACGCCGACACCGTGGTCATCACACTCAAGAGCGCGAACTCCAACCTGCTGTGGACCCTGACCGGCCGCCCCGGACTGGTGTTCGACAAGGATGCCAAGTACGACCTGAAGACCCAGGCCATCGGCTCCGGCCCGTACATCGTCTCCAAGTTCGTGGAGAACAGCTCGATCACGCTGAAGGCCAACGACAAGTACTGGGGCAAGAACAAGGCCAAGACGCCCACCGTGGTGGTCAAGTATCTGGCTGACGACAACGCCGCGGTCAACGCCCTGAAGTCCGGCGATGTGCAGGTGCTCGCCCCGATTACCGAGAACCTCGCCGAGCCGTTCAAGTCCGATTCCGCGAACTACACGGTCAAGGCCGGTGACGGCACCGACAAGTTCGTGCTCGGCTTCAACAACGCCTCCGGCTCCAAGCTGGCCGACAAGCGCATTCGCCAGGCCATCCGTTACGCCATCAACCACAAGGAACTCATCGCCTCCCGTGGCGGCGCCGACAAGGCGCTCGGCGGCCCGATTCCGTCCCTCGACCCCGGTTACGAGGATTTGACCAACCTGTATCCCTACGATCAGGGCAAGGCCAAGTCGCTTATGGCTGAGGCCGGTTACTCCGCCGACAAGCCGCTGGAACTCAGCCTGACCTACGCCAACATTTATGGCACCGAGCTCGGCGACCAGCTGCGTTCGCAGCTGAAGCCCATCGGCATTGATCTGAAGGTCAACGTGGTGGAATTCTCCACCTGGTTGCAGGACGTGTACACCAACCACGATTTCGATATCTCACTGGTAGACCACAACGAAAGCCACGACTTCGCTTCCTGGACCGACCCGACCTACTACTTCGGCTACGACAACAAGGACGTGACCAAGCTGTACAACGAGGGCGTGGCCGCCACTTCCGACAAGGAGCGTGACGCCAAGTTCGCCGAGGCCGCCAAGTTGGTGTCCGAGGACGCCGCTGCGGATTGGCTGTTCAATTACCGCACCACCACCGCCACGGCCAAGGGTGTCAAGGGCTTCCCCCTCAACCTTAACCAGACCGTCTTGCCCCTCTATAACGTGACCTACTCCGTCGCTGGATTCAGCCAGAAGTAGTTACGTTTTTTCGGGCTCCCGCTGGCGGGAGCTGTCCGCGAAGCGGACTGAGGATGGCCTCAGTCATCCTCCTCCTATGACCTCTCCTCAGTCGCTGCGCGACAACTCCCCTCAGAGAGGGGGGAGCCGTCATCGTAGGCGACTGAGGGGAGCCAAAGGAAAGTAACCCCAAGTAAAGTAGGCATTATGCGATTCGTGCTCAAACGACTGGCGCTGTTTGTCATAGCGCTGCTCGGCCTGTCCGTGGTGATTTTCGCGGCATTGCGCATTCTGCCCGGCGACGTGGCCTCCGTGATGGCTGGCGTCAACTCGCCGCCCGAGCGCGTGGCCCAGCTGCGCGAACAGCTCGGCTTGAATCGGCCATTAGTCGCGCAATACTTTGATTGGATGGGTGCACTGATCCATGGTGATTTCGGCACGTCCATCCTGACCGGTCGTTCCGTAACCTCACTGGTCGGCTCGCGCGCAGCCATCACCTTTCCTCTGATCATTCTTGGCATGTTGATTGCCTTGGTCATTGGCCTGCCGCTGGGTTGTGCAGCGGTGCTGGCTCGCTCCGAGCGAGTGCGTTCCGCGTTCCATGTGCTGGCCATCATCGGCGGTGCCATCCCTGCCCTGTGGGGTGGATTGCTGCTGATTCTGCTATTCGGCCGTGGCGTCGGACTGATTGGCGTCTTCCCTTCGCAAGGGTTCCCTCTGGACGGTTGGGAAGCGCCCGGTTCGGCGATGCTGTCGTTGATTTTGCCGGCGTTGTCGGTCGGTGTCATCGTGGGCGCGACCATCATGCGATACACGCGTTCGGCTCTGGACGATTTGGCCGGTTCCGGTTATATCGACATGGCTCGTTCCTGCGGCATGACCCGCACCCAGGCAGTGCTGCATGTCGGCCTGAGGTTGGCGACCCCGCAACTGGTGTCCGTTATCGGACTGACGTTCGCCTCGATGATCACCGGCGTGATGGTCATCGAAAACCTGTTTGCCCTGCCGGGTATCGGCAATGGTCTCGTAACCGACGTGGGCAATCGTGACCTCATCGCCGTGCAGAGTGAGCTGTTTTTGCTGGCTGCATTCTTTCTGTTGATTGGTCTTGTGGTCGACTTGCTCCACCGCGTGCTCGACCCGCGCCTCAAAACCGCCGCCACCATTACGGAGGTGACCGCATGAGCAAATCGTCTACTTCCTTCTCGCCGTCTGCAGTCGAGGGGGAGCGTGTTCCCAATCCTCCCGCTGATGTGAGGTGGCGTCGCACCGCGATGCCGGAGGGGGGTCAACGAGCGGCTTTCGCAATCGTCCTCCACTCCATGTGGCGCCGGGCCGAAGGCAAATTCGCGCTTATCGTGCTCGCCTCATGGCTGCTGATCGCCATCGTTTCTTTGTTCTGGACCCCGCAATCCCTATGGGCCACCGACGGCTACCACGTATGGGCTAAACCCTCCGCTGCGCATTGGCTCGGCACCGACGGTACCGGAGCCGACGTGTTCAGCTGGCTGCTTGCCGGCTCGCATACGAACCTGCTCATCGTGCTGCTTACCGTAGTGGTTTCCGCCGCTTGGGGGCTGCTGCTCATTGCGGCGATGGTCGCACGCAATGCGGCGCTTGCCAGCTCGTCTGTAGTGGTGGTCGATGCGCTGATCTCCATTCCCACTGTGCTTATCGCGCTGATTCTTGCTGTACCGCTCGGTGCGTCCATCGTCGTGATCGTCATCGCTTGCGGCTTCGGATACGGGCTGAATCTGGCACGTGTGGCCCGTCCGGTGGCGTTGCTGGCGGCTCGTTCATCGTATGTGGAATCGGCCCTGGCGAATGGAGCCAGCGGATGGCGTGTGTTGGTGAGCCATATCGTGCCGAATATTCTGCCCGTGCTGGCCGTACAACTGTCACTGTCCGCTGGCACGGCGGTGCTGGCCGAATCAGGACTTACGTACCTCGGTATCGGTGTGCCGTCGGGTGTGCCGAGCTGGGGGCATTCACTGGCCACATCGGTCAAGCTCATCAATGTGTTTCCGCTGACCGTGGTGTGGCCCGGTCTGATTGTCACGGTCGTGGTGGTGGCCCTGAATATTTTCGGCGATGTGTTGCGTGATGCCATCGACCCGGTCGCCAATCCCGCGTTGAGGGAAGCAGGGGAGGGCGGCGATGAGCGTTGATATTCATGGTCTGAACATTGCTGTCGGCGGCAGATTAATTGTTTCCGATGTGGACTTGGCCATTGCCGATGGTGAGCGGGTTGGCCTAATCGGTTCCTCCGGCTCCGGCAAATCGATGATTTCCAAGGCGATACTGGGGCTGCTGCCATTGACTGCTGCAGCCGACGGGTCGATTGATATGAGCGGTACGGAAATCATCGGTGCCTCTGAGCATGTGCTCGCCGACCTGCGCGGCCGGTATGTGGGCGCGGTATTTCAGAATCCGGCTGCTTCACTGAACCCAGTGATGACTGTCGCCCAGCAGATTTCTCTGCCGCTGAAATTGCATTACGACCTGACCAAGGCCGAACGTGCCGACCGAGTGAATGCCATGCTGGACAAGGTCGGGCTGGACCGTGATATGGCCGGCAAATATCCGCACGAGTTGTCTGGTGGGCAGCAGCAGCGCGTGGGCATCGCCACGGCGCTGATCACCTCGCCGCGGTTCATCATTGCGGACGAGCCGACCACCGCGTTGGATTCCATCACCCAGCGACAGATTGTGGATCTGCTCACCTCGCTGGTGGATGACGCCGGTGCCTCGATGCTGTTCATCACCCATGATTTCTCCGTGTTGGCACGTGCCACAACGCGTTGTTATGTGCTGGACGCTGGCCGCATTGCGGAGTCCGGCGCGACCGCCAATCTGCTTGCCGCACCGGCCACGCTACAGGCCCAACGACTGGTCGCCGCCGCCCAAACCCTCACCCTCCGCACTCCCAAGGAGGATTCTCATGAGTGATGGCAATAGGCTCCTCCTCTCCGCCCAATCCATCAACAAATCCTTCGGTCCCCGCTCCGCGCGCCGCCAAGTCCTCTTCGACGTCTCCGCCGACGTCCGCCCTGGCGAATGCTTGGCCGTCATCGGCGGTTCCGGTTCCGGCAAGTCCACGCTGACCCGCATCATGCTCGGCCTCGAATCCGCCGATTCCGGCACTGTGACGTATGGCGGTCAATCCATTGCCGGTGGTCGCAGATCACCCGGTGTGCAAGCGCTCCGCCGCGAATCAGGACTGGTGTTTCAGGACCCGTTCTCGTCGCTTGACCCGCGTTGGCGGGTTGCTCAGTCAGTTGCCGAACCATTGGTGTTGCAGCGGCATGACCTCGGTAAAGCCGAAATCGCTGAGCGAGTGGCCGCGGCTCTGACCATGGTTGGCCTTGAACCGGCCACTTTCCTGAACCGGTATCCGGTCGACTTGTCCGGAGGTCAGGCGCAGCGCGTGGTTATCGCGCGAGCCATCATCAACGAGCCCAAAGTGATTCTTGCCGACGAGCCTATGAGCGCCATCGATGTGGCCGCGCGTATCCAGATTCTCGATACCTTCGCCGCCATCCGTGAAACACGTCGTGAAACAGCATTGATCATGGTGTCCCACGACCTCGGCGTGGTGCAGCATATCGCCGATCGGATTCTCGTGCTCCACGATGGTCGCGTCGAAGAAGAAGGCTCTACCGCCGAAGTGCTCGGCGGTCCCCAGTCCGACTACACCCGCCAACTCATCGAAGCCGCCTCGTTGTAACTCCTCTTGGCTCCCTCATGAAGGGACGGCGGAATCGTTGCCGACTCCTCACGCCCACCATATGAACGCCCGCGACACGCAGTTGTCGCGGGCTGTGCTATGGTGTGAGACATGCAGATTATCTCATGTTGTTGTCGCTAACCGACGCCCCTAGGCGAGCGGTCAGTGACGCATAACTTGAGATAGAGCATTCAATCGCGGCAGATTTGCCGCAAGAATTCGTGGAACCTTTGGCATAGGCGCAACCGTGTAACGCGCAAGCTGTGGGCCGTATCGGATTCATCACTGAAATACTCGAATTTCAAAGCACAAGGCCACAGTCCATTCGTCTGGGAACGTCGGTTCACGAACGCAACGCAGCAAATCCCAACCCCAGCAACAAAGGACTTCAGATGACCATCCACAACAGCCTCGCCGAACTCATCGGCAACACCCCGCTCGTCAAGCTGAACCACATCCCGCAGACGGCCGGCGTCAAGGCCACTATCGCCGTCAAAGTCGAATACTTCAACCCCGGTGGCTCATCCAAGGACCGCATCGCCGAGCGCATCATCGACGCCGCCGAAAAGTCCGGCGAGCTGAAACCCGGCGGCGTGATCGTGGAGCCGACCTCTGGCAACACCGGCGTCGGTCTGGCACTGGTCGCCCAGCAGCGCGGCTACCGTACGATCTTCACTTTGCCGGACAAGGTCTCCGAATCCAAGCGTGCGGTGCTGCGCGCCTACGGTGCCGAAGTCATCGTCACGCCGACCGATGCCGGCCCCGACGACCCGCGCTCCTACTACCAGGTCGCCGAACGACTGGCCAACACCATTCCCGGCGGTTTCCGCCCGAACCAGTACGACAATCCGAACGGTCCGCTGAGCCACTACTACACCACCGGACCGGAAGTTTGGGAGGCCGCTGATCACAAGGTCACGCATTTCGTAGCTGGCATCGGCACCGGCGGCACCATCTCCGGCACCGGCAAGTATCTGAAAGAAGTCTCCGACGGCGCGGTCAAGGTCATCGGCTCCGACCCGGAAGGCTCCATCTACTCCGCCACCTCGCGTGAGGAAGTCCACCAGTACGACATCGAGGGCGTGGGGGAGGACTTCTACCCCAAGGCTTTCGACCGGAACATCACCGATGACATCGTGCGCGTCGGCGACGCCGAAGCTTTCGAAATGACCCGCCGGTTGGCCGGCGAGGAGGGGCTGCTGGTCGGCGGCTCGTCCGGCATGGCCGTGGCCAGTGCCATCAAGTACGCGCTCGCCAACGATCTGGACGAAAACCAGATCGTGGTGGTGCTCGCCCCCGATTCCGGCCGTAGCTATCTCGAAAAGATCTTCGATGACGACTGGATGCGCGCCAACGGTTACGGCGACGTGGTCGACCGCACCACCAAGCCGTCCCTTGCCGAGCAGTACCTCTAAACGCTAAGTGCTCCCCTCAGTCGCTTCCGCGACAGCTCCCCTCGGAGAGGGGAGCCAAAAAGGGCTCTGGCGCCCCTCTTTGAGGGGAGCTGTCAGCCGAAGGCTGACTGAGAGGAGCCAGCCCGCAAAGATCCAATAACTTTCCAAACCAGTCCAATACCCAACCAAACACCAAAGGAAACCAACACCATGTCCGCTGAATACAACGCCAAGTTCGCCAACACCGCCGTCGCCACCCGCGCCATCCACGCCGGCCAGGAGCCTGACCCCACCACCGGTGCTGTGGTTACGCCGATCTACGCCACTTCCACCTTCAAGCAGGACGGCGTGCTCGGCCTGCGCGGCGGCCACGACTACTCACGCTCCATCAACCCCACCCGCACCAGTTTTGACGAGCAGCTCGCCGCCGTGGAAGGCGCCAAGTACGCGCTGAGCTTCTCCTCCGGCCTTGCCGCCATCGATGTGCTGCTGCGTTCCACCATCAAGCCCGGCGACAACATCCTGCTCGGCAACGACGTGTACGGCGGCACCTACCGTCTGCTCTCCAAGGTGTTCGTGCCGTGGGGCGTGGGCCTCGATGTGGTGGACATCACCGACACCGCCGCCGTGGAAGCCGCGCTCGCCGCCAAGTCGTACAAGTATGTGTGGGTCGAAACCCCGTCCAACCCGCTGCTCAACATCACCGACATCGCAGTCACCTCCGAAGTGGCCCATAAGTACGGCACCAAGGTGGCAGTCGACAATACCTTCGCTTCGCCCGCCTTGCAGCACCCGCTCGATGATGGTGCCGATGTGGTGGTCTACTCCACCACCAAGTACATCGGCGGCCACTCCGATGTGGTCGGCGGTGCCGTGGTGCTCAACGATGAGGAAACCCGTGAGCAGGTGGCCTTCCTGCAGAACGCAGCCGGTGCCGTGCCTTCCCCGTTCGATTCGTTCCTTGACATTCGCGGCCTGAAGACTCTGGATTTGCGCGTCAAGCGTCACAGCGCCAACGCCCTGAAAGTGGCGGAATGGCTGGAATCCCAGCCTGCTGACGTGATTGAGCGCGTCTGGTATCCGGGCCTCGAATCCCACCCGGGCCACGATATCGCGGCTCGTCAGATGCATGGCGGCTTCGGCGGCGTGCTCTCCGTGCAGCTTGCCGGCGGTGCCGAGGCTGCCAAGAAGTTCGTGGACTACACCGAGATCTTCACGCTGGCCGAATCGCTCGGCGGCGTGGAAAGCCTGATCGAGGTGCCCGCCGCTATGACCCACGCCTCCGTGGCCGGCACCACCTTGCAGGTGCCCGGCAATCTGGTGCGTATCTCGGTCGGCATCGAAAACGCCGATGACCTCATCGCCGACCTCAAGCAGGCTCTCGACCGTCTGTGACGGAGACGCTGCGAGCCGTTCTCGGAACGTAACTTCGGTGATTCTCCATTTCAAGGGGCGGATTTGCGCTATCCCGGACATCTACTTCCGTTTCAAGGGGCTGTTGCCCAAGTAGACAAGGCGTGAAAACGGCGGAATGGCGTTGGGATAATGTCATTTGTATATGTGGTTTAGCTGATGACCAGCCCCTTGAAACGGAAGTAGATGTCCCCGAAACGTCCAATCCGCCCCTTGAAACCGATTTACGGATAATTGAACAGGCATACATGACTTGTGACCGCGGCAGTGCGGTATGGTTGGGAAGCATGACGGCACATGAGGCGGCGCTGGGGGCGCTCAAGCAATACTTCGGTTACGATTCGTTCCGGCCAGGCCAGCAAGGCATCGTCGATGCTTTGCTGGATGGCCGGGACGTACTGGGCGTTATGCCCACCGGTGCCGGCAAATCCGTGTGCTACCAGATTCCCGCCGCGCTGATGCCCGGTGTTACCATCGTGATCTCGCCGCTGATCTCCCTCATGCGTGATCAGGTCGATGCCCTGAACGATCTGGGCTTGCCGGCCGCATTCGTCAACACCACCCAAACCCCGGATGAGCAGGCCGTGGTGTTCGCCCAGGCTGCGGCGGGTCAGCTCAAACTGCTGTACGTGGCTCCGGAACGATTGGAAACCGGCCGATTCCGCGACTTCGCCGCCCGCACGCCAATCTCCCTGATTGCCGTGGACGAGGCACACTGCGTCTCCCAATGGGGGCAGGATTTCCGTTCGTCATACCTTGGTATTGGCGACTTCATTGTCGGCCTGCCCAAGCGCCCGCCGGTCGGCGCATTCACCGCCACCGCCACCGAGCGCGTGCGCCGCGACATCGTGGGATTGCTGGGTTTGCGGAATCCTGCCGTCACCGTCACCGGATTCGACCGGCCGAACCTGTATTTCGACGTGGTCAAGCTGGAAACCAAATACAAGGCCGCGTGGGTGGCGAACTATGTGGCTGCCCACCCGGACGAATCCGGCATCATCTACTGTGCCACCCGCAAGACCACCGAGGCGCTCGCAGCTACGCTGAACCAGATGGGGCACGCGGCGGTCGCCTACCATGGCGGCATGTCGTCGGACGCGCGTGAAGCGGCGCAGCACGACTTCATCACCGACAAGGTGCCGGTGGTCGTGGCCACCAATGCGTTCGGCATGGGCATCGACAAGTCCGATGTGCGATACGTCATCCACCACAACTTGCCGGAATCCATCGAGGCCTATTATCAGGAGGCCGGCCGCGCCGGACGTGACGGCGAGCCCAGCCGCTGCACGCTGCTGTGGAACGAATCGGATATCGTGACCCGGCGCCGGCTACTCGACAGCGATTATGAGAACGAGCGCATGACCCCCGAAGATCAGGAAATCGTGCGGCAGTCCAAACGACGCCTGCTGGATGGCATGGTGGGCTATTGCCGCACCGCCGATTGTCTGCACCGGTACATGACGCGGTATTTCGGACAGGAAATCACGCCGACGGATGCGCCCTCGGATACGCATGAGGACAAGTGTGGTGCCTGCTCGAACTGCGAAAGTACTTTCGAGACCATCGACGTCACCAGCGTTGCCCAGGCGATCAGCCGGTGCGTGCATGATGTGAATCAGCGGGTCGGTTCCGGCAAAATCGTCAAGATTCTACGCGGCTCCAAAGCGCAGGACCTGGCATGGCTCAATCCGGAACAGATGCCTACGTTTGGCATGCTCAAGGATGTGAACGAGGCTCGCGTGCGCGATGTGCTGAGTCAGATGGCCACCGATGGCTACCTGTTCATCGCCGAAGGGCGTATGCCGATTGTCATGTTTGGCGCGCGTGCTGCTGAAACCGCCGCGCCGGATTTCCATTATGAAATCAAACGTGTGGAGCGTAAGTCGGCTTCGGTAAGTAGTCGACATGGGGCAGTGGCCAGCGAATCAGCCAGTGCTTCCGCTGCAATGGAATCCTATATTCCTGACGATGACGAGGAGGCGCTGTTCCAGAAGCTGCGCGAACTGCGTCGCACCATCGCCCAGGAAATCGGCAAACCGCCGTACATCGTCTTTTCCGACAAGACATTGCGAGACATGGCCCGTATCAAGCCGATTACCAATGCGCAGTTTTTGGCTGTCAACGGTGTGGGCCAGCACAAGCTCGACCTTTACGGCAAGCGCTTTATGGAAGCCGTCGCCTCGTTTAACGCCGGGAATGCGCAATAACCATTGCCTATAGCGAATCATGGGGTATTTCCGTGTATTCCCGTGTGGGCGCGACTACGCTTGCTAAGCGATACGGCATGTGAACATGCAAATGTGTAGAAAGGAAGCCGTGCATGGCAGAGGAAAAGGCTGAGAAGCCCGTCGTTGAATCATTCCAGCTGGATCACACCAAGGTCAAGGCGCCGTACGTGCGTTACATTGACACGGAAACGGGTCCTCACGGCGACGTGATTTCCAACTATGATCTTCGTCTGACCCAGCCGAACAAGCAGGCGATTCCCACCGGCGGCCTGCACACCATCGAGCACACTATCGCCGTGTTGCTGCGTGAGCGCATCCCCGGCTACATCGACTGCTCGCCGTTCGGCTGCCGCACCGGCTTTCACTTGCTGACCTGGGGTACGCACTCCACTGAGGATGTGGCGAAGGCGCTCAAGGAATCGCTGGAATTCATCGCCTACAAGGCCACGTGGGATGATGTTCCCGCTACCACCGAGAAGAGCTGCGGCAACTACCGCGACCACAGCCTGTTCACCGCCAAGGAATGGGCCAAGCAGATTCTCGAGGAAGGCATCAGCTCCGACCCGTTTGAGCGCAAGGTCGTCTGACCTGATTAGGTGTTATACGAACCCCTGTCCGCCATGTAACGCGGACGGGGGGTTCTTGTGCCTATGGCATGGTAGGTTTACCGTCAGTTCCTGTACTGGTGATTGCCCTATGAGAGAGGTGGGAATGGCTCAGCCGAACGCTGCGAACAAGGCGACGTCTCGTCGTTTCCGCCACGCCACCATGCGTGATTTGCCGCATATGCAGAAGATTTACGCGCGTGCCCGTGAGCTGATGGCGGCCAATGGCAATCCCACCCAATGGGGCAATGAGTTCCCCCGTGAATCCGTGATTGAAGACGATATTGCCAACCAGCGCACAGTGCTGCTGGTGGACACCTGCAACGGCCATGAGCGTATTCTGGCTCAGTTCGCATTGTGCCCTGGTGAAGATCCCACTTACGCCCACATCGATGGGGCTTGGCTGGATAATGATACCTATGTGACCATTCACCGCATCGCATCATCCGGTCTGGTCCGGCATGCGGCCCGTGACTGCATCAAGTGGGCTCTGAAGCATTATGGCAACGTCCGGGCTGATACTCACCCCAACAACAAGGCTATGCAGCATGTGCTGGAGAGTTCCGGCTTCGCCCGATGCGGCCTGATTCAATTGATTGATCGCCCGGTGGACACCACCAGAATCGCCTATCAGCGCCACGAGTGGTAACAAAATTGGCCCCCGAAGGGGCCAATCATAATCACTTAGTGAATCGCTTACTGACTTCAGTCCTTGGCGGCAGCCGTAGCCTCAGCCTTGGCTTTGTCTTCCAGCCCAAGCTTGGAGCGCTTGCGGCTGTAGCTGAAGTAGACTACCAGGCCCAAACCGAACCAGACGGCGAAACGCACCCAGGTCTCCCAGTTGAGGCCGGCGATGAGAATGAAGCAGAACACGATGGCCAGAATCGGCGTGACCGGTACACCCGGGGCGCGGAAGCCACGGTGTGCGTCCGGCTGGGTCTTGCGCATCCACAGAATACCGGCCGACACGATGATGAACGCGGACAGGGTGCCGATGTTCACCAGCTCGAACAGTACGTTGATGTTGATGAAACCGCCGGCGATGGCCGTTAGAATACCGAAGAACCATGTACCTTTGAACGGGGTACGGTACTTCTCGTGCACGTGGCCGAAGAACTCCGGGAACAGGCCGTCGCGGCTCATGGCGTAGCAGATGCGGGACTGGCCGTACAGCTGCACGAGCATCACCGTGGTCATGCCGATCAGCGCGCCGAGGTTCACGATCACCGCGAGCCAGTTCATGCCGGTTTCCAGGATCACGCCGGCGACCGGGGCGTCGATGTACTTGGCGAACTCCTTGTACGGCACCACACCGGTCATGATCATGGTCATGATGACGTAGAGCACAGTGGAGATGGCCAGCGAGAGCAGGATACCGCGCGGCAGCGTCTTGTTCGGGTTGACGGTCTCCTCGGCGGAGGAGGAGACGGCGTCGAAGCCGATGAAGCTGAAGAACACGATCGACGCGGCCGGCACGATGCCGTACGGCTGGGTGGAGCCGGGCTGGAACGTGTAGATGCCATACGGGGAGAACGGCTGCCAGTTGGACGGCTTGACATACCACACGGCGCACACGATGAACAGCACGATGATGGCAAGCTTGATAAGCACCATCACGTCATTGGTGCGCTTGGTCTGGTTGATGCCGATGGACAGCACCCACGTGATGATCAGCACGATGACGAAGCCGGGCAGGTTGAAGTAGGTGGTGACGCCCGGCGTGGTGCCGTAGGCGGCGGTCAGTTCGACCGGCAAATGCAGGCCGAAGCCTTCCAGCAGCTTGTTGAAGTAGCCCGACCAGCCGGCGGACACGGTGGCCGCCTGCAGGGCGTACTCCAGAATCAGGTCCCAGCCGATGACGAAGGCGATGAGCTCGCCGAACGCCAGATAGGCATAGGAGTAGGCCGAGCCGGAAACCGGCGCCATGGCGGCGAACTCGGCGTAGCACAGGCCGGCAAAACCGCAGCAGACGGCGGCCAGCAGGAACGATACGGACAAGGCCGGGCCGGCGGTCAGCGCGCCCTTACCGGTGAGCACGAAGATACCAGTGCCGATGATCGCGCCGATGCCAAGCATCGTCAGATCGAAGGTGCGCATCGTGCGCTTCAGGGGAGTGGATTCGGCGACAAGCTGATCCACGCTTTTCTTACGAAACAGATCCATGTTCTTCTCTCATGAAATCTAGGATTATGGGGCTGAACCGGACGGATTTCCGGGATCCCGGCACGCCTCAACGCCGGGAATCAAAGGCGGTTTCTTATACAAAACCGCATATCGGTCATTAGTGTACGACTGCCACGCGAAAACAGACGATTTCGCCAATACGTCACATTCCTGCGCAACAATAGGTGCCTATGAGCATGAACGCAGCACCTGAAATCGCATTCTCGTCCGAGCAGGGCAAGGCCAACTATGCGGCCGCCCGCCGCCAATACCCCGCACAGGCCATCGTGAACCTCAAAACCATGCGTGACAACATGGCCCATTTGGTCTCCGTGGTCGGCGGTCCGAACTCCGGCACCGCGGTGATGGGCGTGGTCAAGGCCGATGCCTACGGCCACGGCCTGCTGCCTTCTGCGCTGGCAGCGCTCGCCGGCGGTGCCACCTGGCTCGGCACTGCGCAATCACACGAAGCTCTGCTGTTACGCAAACTCGGCATCGGCCCCGACCGCTGCCACATTCTGACCTGGGTTTACAACGGCACCGAAGTCCCGTTTGACGAGCTGATTGCTGCCGACATCGACGTGTCCGTCGGCTCCCTGCCGGGTATCGATGCCGTGGCCGCCGCCGCGCGCAAACTCGGCAAGCCCGCTCGCGTGCACGTTAAGGTCGATTCCGGCTTTGGCCGCAACGGCTTCACGCCTGCAGGGTTCGCCGCCGCGCTTGCCGAGCTGGTGCCACTTGCCAAGGAAGGCGTGTTGCATATCGTCGGCCAGTGGAGTCACCTTGCCGTGGCCGATTCGCCTGACGTGCCTGAGTTCGTGGCCTCCACCGACCGCCAGATCGAAACGTTTAAGGACTTCACCGCACGTATGGAAAAGGCCGGAATTCCGCCGGAGATTCGTCATCTGGCCAACACTGCGGCCACTCTGGATCGCCCGGAAATTCATTTCGAGCTCACCCGCCCCGGCATCGGGCTATACGGCTACGAGCCTGATCCGGCCATGGGCACCCCGCGCGATTGGCATCTGACCCCGGCCATGCGCCTGCAGGCGCAGCTCGGCACGGTCAAGGATGTGGAGGCCGGCCATGGCATCTCCTACGGCCGCACGTACCTGACTCCAGACAACACGTCCACTGCCATCGTGCCATTGGGCTACGCCGACGGCATCCACCGCTCCGCCTCCGGATTCGATATGGAAGGTGCCAAGCATGTGGAGAAGCCGGGCGGGCCAGTGCGCATTATGACCACCGAGGGCCCGAAGCTCTACCGCGTCTGCGGCCGCGTGTGCATGGACCAGTTCATCGTGGATTTGCACGGTTCCGCCGCCGAACTCGGAGTTCACGAGGGCGACACGGTCGAACTGTTCGGCCCGGGTCGTGGTGAGCAGTTTGTGGAGCCCACTGCCGACGACTGGGCCCGTGCCGCCGATACCATCAGCTATGAGGTCTTCACTTGCCTGCGCAATCGCATTCCGCGTCTCTACGAGCACGCCGCCGAGGTGCTGCCCGCTGACGACCTCGCCAAGCTCGATCCAGCCACGCTGCTGTAACACTGTACGGCAGCCGATATATGGGCCTATGCTTGGACTATGGAAACAACGCAAGATGGGGAACGGGTGCTGAGCGATGAGGGCTACAGTGCCTTTGATGAAGAGCGTTGGGCACCTGAACCGCCGAAGTCCAAGGCCCGTACCGCTTTTGAGCGTGACCGCGCAAGGCTGATACATTCGTCCGCCCTGCGGCGTCTCGGCGCGAAAAGCCAGATTCTGATTGCTGGTACCGATGATTTCGCTCGCACCCGCCTCACCCACACGCTGGAAGTCGCCCAAATCGGTCGACAAATAGGCGCAATGCTTGGCTGCGATCCTGATGTGGTCGACTGCGCTTGCCTGGCCCATGATCTTGGCCATCCGCCGTTCGGGCACAACGGGGAGCGGGCGCTCGCCGAAATCGCGCGCAATATTGGCGGATTCGAGGGTAACGCGCAGACCATGCGCATTCTGACCCGTCTCGAACCCAAAATCTTCCATCCGGACGGCCGTTCCGCCGGTGTGAACCTGACCCGTGCAGCTCTTGATGCAGCGGTCAAATATCCGTGGACTTTGGCTGAGGCCGACCAGCATCCCAAGGGGGAGCGGTCCAAGAAGTTCTGCGTCTACCCGGATGATGAGCCCGTGTTCCGATGGTTGAAAATCGGCGCACCTGTGGCTACCAAGCCGATGGAATGCCAGATCATGGATCTTTCGGATGACATCGCCTATTCGGTGCATGATGTTGAGGATTCCATCGCCACTGGTGCCTTCGACCCGATTGTGCTCGCCGATTCACAGATTTTGGACCACATCATCGAGCAGACGCGCGACTGGTATGGGACCAAGTGGGATGCGGATAAGCTGTTGGCAGCATTCATGAGACTCAGGCGTGAACATATGTTCCCTGCGCATTTCAACGGATCACGTCAAGCTTTGGCGCAGTTGAAGAACATCACCTCCGACTTGATTGGGAGGTTTTGCTGGTCGGTGGAAACCGCCACTCGCGATACGTACGGACCGGGACCGTTGACGCGTTACTCCGCCAATATCGTGATTCCCGAGGATACGAATTACGAGATTGTGGCATTAAAAGGCATCGCCGTGTATTTCGTCATGGCGCCGCGTGAGAGGGAGCCGTTCCACCAGGAGGAACTGAAAATCGTCGAGGACCTGATCGACGTGCTGATGGCCGATTCACCGCAGCCCTCCGACGCGCTGGAAAGCCAGTTCCTGGCCGATTGGAATGAGTCCACCAACGACAATGAACGTTTGCGCGTGGCCATCGATCAAGTGGCGTCCCTAACCGACAATTCCGCCTTGGCTCTCCATTCCATCCTGTGCTGAGGCTGTTCCGTGGCGGGCACCCTCAGTCAGTTGCGCTGACAGCTTTCCTCCCTGAGAGAGCTATGACCTATCCCTTGGCTTCCCTCGGGTGAGGAGAGCTGTCTCCATAGGCGAGTGAGGGGAGCCAAGAAAGTAACGGTACATATCTACCGTGTCTCACACGTGGCGCTACTCTAGAGACTTATGGTCGGAATGATTAAGAAAGAAGATGTCGAGAAGGTGCGCGCCGCCGCGGACCTGTACGACATCGTATCCGCGACCGTAACGCTTAAGCCCTCCGGAACAGGCACATTCGTCGGCCTATGCCCGTTCCACGACGAGAAAACCGGCAGCTTCAACGTGCGCCCCTCGCTCGGCGTGTGGCACTGCTTCGGTTGCGGTTTGGGCGGCGACGTGTTCAAATACGTCGAACAATCCGAGAACATCGACTTCCGTGAAGCCGTGGAACTACTCGCCGACAAGTACCACATCGAGCTGCACTACGAGAACAGCGGCAACGGGCCGAACCGCGAAAACGCCGGCTCCAAGCGCACCCGACTGCTGGAAGCCTGCGAGGAAGCCCAGCGTTTCTTCGTCTCCCAAATCCTGACCAAGGAGGCATTGCCCGCCCGCAAACTGCTCGGCGGTCGCAACTTCTCCCAAGCCGACTGCGAACGTTTCGGCTGCGGCTACGCGCCCCAGGGCTGGGATAATCTCGTGCGTCATTTGGCATCCAAGGGGTTTACACAGAAGGAGATCTTCGACGCCGGCCTGGCCCGCCAAGGCCAGCGTGGCATCTACGACTATTTCCGCGGCCGCGTGACCTGGCCCATCCGCGATTCGACCGGACGCACGCTCGGCTTCGGCGCGCGCAAGCTGTATGAGGACGACCAGATCGCCGCCAAATACATCAATACGCCGGATACGCAGCTTTACCGCAAAACCCAGGTGCTCTACGGCATCGACTTGGCCAAATCCGCCATCGTCAAAAAACGGCAGGTGGTAATCGTCGAAGGCTATACGGACGTGATGGCCATGCATCTGGCCGGCATTGACACCGCCATTGCTACGTGTGGTACCGCATTCGGTGCCGAACATGCCAAGATCGTACGCCGCCTTATTGCCGACGATTCGCTGGGTGCGGTGCAATTGGTCGGTCCGCTGAAGATCAAAGACCAGCCATTGAGTTCACGTATCGTATTCACGTTCGATGGCGATGCCGCTGGCCAGAAAGCCGCACTGCACGCCTTTGGTCTCGATTCGGCATTCCTTTCCCAGACCTTTGTGGCTGTGGCCGACAACAATCTTGACCCCTGCGATCTGCGTATCGAACGAGGCAATGAGGCGGTGCGCTCGTTGATTGCCAATGCCAAGCCGCTCTATGACTTCGTGATCGATGCCGCCATCGGCCGGTTTGACTTAACGTATACTCCCGGTCAAGTGGGGGCAATGAAAGCCGTAGCTCCGCTGGTGGCACAGATTCGCGACCGTTCCCTGTGGGATGCCTATGCGCGCAAGGCTGCTGGCCGTATCGGCGTGGATCTCGAGGTGATGCGCCGCGAGGTGATGGCGGCCCGCCGTCAGATGCACGTGCGCGACGAGGACGCCTATGCGCCCAAGCGCCGGTTCGACCGTGAGGAGCGTCGGGTGGAACCCGGCACTAATCCATATGCCAATCCGGCCGCCCGCAAGACTCTGGAGCGTCGCGATGCCGCCGAGCAGGCATACTTCAAGATTGATGATGCCGTGTTCATCGCCGAGCAACAGTTCATGGCCACACTGATTCAGGTGCCGCGCGCCATCGACCGTACCATGTTCGGCCAGCTGACCATCGACCATTTCATGACTTCGGTGTTCCGCACCCTGTTTCAGGTGATTGCGGCCGCCGGCGGACTGCCATCCGACAACACCCCGCAGGGTCTGTGGATGCACAACCTCACCAAGGCCGGCGGGCCTATGTTGAATCAGGTCATCAACGAGCTGGCCGTCATGCCGCTGCCTTTGCCCGGAGATGACAGCGGCAACGGTGCGCAACCCGTGCAGCCGAACGCGCCCGGTGGCGCTGGTGCGCCTGGTGCCGCCGCCATGCAGCTACGACCCGCCACTGCGGAGGAGCAGCGATACGCCACCGAACTGCTCACCCGACTATTGGACATGGGCTTCATGCGCCAGATCGGTCTAGCCAAACGCCGCATGGCCCAACTGCCCGACGGCGAAGAGAAAATCACCCTCCTTGGCCAAATCACCCGCATGGAAACCGCCCGCAAAGACCTCCAAGCCCAAATCTATGGCAACACCGTCGGCTAATACCTCCCACTGATTGCGCGTATCTTCGAATACGTGCCGGATGCATAAGGCCATACAACCGGTTGCCGGATTGGATGGGTGCAGAAGTTGCGGATTGGCCCCATCCAAATTGGACTGGTTTGGGTGGGGCCAATCCGATCCGTTCAATAATGAAGCGCGATACCAAGCAGCGTCGAAACGAAGGGAAACTCATGACGCAGAATCGTGCGGAACTCAACCGTAATCTGGCCCAAATGCTCAAGGGCGGAGTGATCATGGACGTCACCACGCCCGAACAGGCGAAAATCGCGCAGGATGCCGGCGCGTGCGCAGTGATGGCGCTGGAGCGCATCCCCGCTGATATTCGCGCCGCCGGCGGTGTCTCCCGTATGAGCGACCCGGCCATGATCAAGGGCATTCAGGAAGCCGTCTCGATTCCGGTTATGGCCAAGGTGCGCATCGGCCACATCGCCGAGGCCCGCATTCTGCAGGCCATCGAAATCGATTACATCGACGAATCCGAGGTGCTTTCCCCGGCCGACGACGTGTACCACATCGACAAGAACCAGTTCGACGTGCCGTTTGTGTGCGGCGCGAAGAACCTGGGCGAGGCGCTGCGCCGCATCGCCGAGGGTGCTGCCATGATTCGCACCAAGGGCGAGCCTGGCACAGGTGACGTGATTCAGGCCGTGCGCCACATGCGCACCATGAACAAGCAGATTCGCGAGCTCGTCGGCCTGCGCGACGACGAGGTCTACGAGGCCGCCAAGCAGCTGGCCGTGCCCTACGACCTGGCCAAGTACGTGCATGACAACGGCCGCCTGCCCGTCGTGAACTTCGCCGCCGGTGGCGTGGCCACTCCGGCCGATGCCGCCCTGATGATGGAGCTCGGCGCCGAAGGCGTGTTCGTGGGCTCTGGCATCTTCAAGTCCGGCGACCCGGCCAAGCGCGCCGCCGCCATCGTCAAGGCCACCGCCAACTGGCAGGACGCCGACCTGCTCGCCAAGCTGTCCGAAAACCTAGGCGAAGCCATGGTCGGCATCAACGAGGACGAGATTCAGACCATCATGGCCGCTCGCGGCGAGTGACGGGAGCCGAAGCCGGAGAGGACAACATGGTTGTAGCTGTTGAATACATTTCCAAAGAAGAATCCGCAGACGCCGAAACCGCCACGCACGGCGTGACCGGTATTCTGGCCGTGCAGGGCGCGTTCGCCGAACATGCGGCGGTGCTCGACAAGCTCGGCGCCCCGTGGAAGCTGTTGCGCGCGGCCGAGGATTTCGATGAATCCATCGACCGGGTCATCCTGCCTGGCGGCGAATCCACCGCGCAAGGCAAACTCCTACGTTCCACCGGCCTGTTCGAGCCGTTTGCCGCGCACATCAAGGCCGGCAAACCGGTGCTTGGCACCTGCGCTGGCATGATTCTGCTGGCCAAGAAGCTCGACAATGATGAGAACGTCTACTTCGGCGCGCTCGACGCTGTAGTGCGCCGCAATGCTTACGGTCGTCAGCTCGGCAGCTTCCAAGCCATCGCTGATTTCGGCCAAGCCGACGACCCACAGCGCATCGCGGACTTTCCACTGGTGTTCATCCGTGGACCCTACGTGGTGTCGGTCGGCCCCGAGGCTACGGTCGAAACCGAAGTCGATGGTCACGTGGTGGGCCTGCGCCAAGGCAACATCCTCGCCACCGCCTTCCATCCCGAACTCACGGACGACATCCGCATCCACGAGCTCTTCCTGTCGCTGTAGCCGATTCGTCTGCCGTTAGACTGGTATTCGACCGACGAATCAAGGAGACGATCTGCCATGCAGTTCACGCTGAACCGGCGCAGCACGGTGCCGATGTACCGGCAGCTGGCTGCTGAGCTGCGTGAACAGATTGTCTCCGGCGCAATGGCTGAGGGCTATCGTTTGCCGCCTGAACGCGAGTTAGCCTCACGCCTCGAGGTCAATCGCACCACGGTATTACAGGCCTATCAGCAACTCAAAGATGAGGGACTCATCGCCTCCAAAGTAGGCAAAGGCACGTTCGTGCTGCCGTTGCAGCATACTGAGACTGCCCGGATTCCTGTAGCGAGACATAAGCCGATTGACGAGGAGCCGAAACCGAGCGTTGTGCGGCCGCCGTGGTCGGTGTTGTTCTCCGACTATTCCAACCGATTCACCTACCACGACATTGCCTCGGCTGAGCGGGCGCAACGCGGCGATACCATCATCGACTTTGCCACCGGCTCGCCTAATCCGGCGGATATTCCCGACGATTTGTTGCGTTCAGTGAGCATTGAAGCGTTCGAATCGCGCGAATTCGACGGTCAGCCAGAATCGCCTATCGAAGGATTCGATGAACTCCGCGCATTACTTGCCGAGCATATGAGCACACGCGGCGTGCAGTGCGATGTACGAAACGTGATGGTGCTTTCCGGTTCCGAGCAAGGCATCGATCTTATCGTGCGCGCATTCGTCAATCCTGGCGACTGCGTACTGGTCGAACAATCCACGTTCTTCCCCGCATTGCAAACGTTCCGCTCGGCCGATGCTCGCATCATCGGCGTGCCGGTCGATGAACACGGCATGCGCACCGACCTGCTGGAAGGCTATTGTGCGCGATTCCGCCCCAAACTCATCTACACAGTTCCCACGTTCCAAAACCCCACCGGCACCACGCTGCCGCCCGAACGCCGCAGTGAACTCATCGACGTGGCACGACGCTACCAGTGCCTAATCGTGGAGGACGACGCCTACGGCGACCTGTGGTATGGCGGGAAGTCATCCGATTCGCATCGCCCCATACCGCTCAAGGGCATGGAGAACGCGGGATACGTGATGTACTTGTCCACGTTCTCGAAGACTGTTACGTCGGGCCTGCGCACAGGGTGGATTGTGGCCGACCCGCACGTCATCAACCGCCTGGCGGCTCTACGCCGCATGGTCGACCAGCATACGAGCACGTCATCGCAGCGTATTTGCTTGGAGCTGCTTAAGGAAGGTCGCATCGCCGAGCATATTCAAACGCTGACTGATTCCTATCGGCGGCGGCGAGACAACGCAATCGCGGCATTGCAACGATTCGCCCCAGACGGCGTGCGTTGGACTGTGCCGGCCGGAGGCTATTACATCTGGCTATCCCTGACGGAGGGCGTACGCTCGCTTGACGTGCTGGAATCCTGCCGTTCACAAGGCGTCACATTCATGCCGGGCAGTGTGTTCGATGTTGACGAAATGGATGATTCCCATATCCGTCTCAACTTCGTGCGCCCGGATGCCGCCGATATCACCGACGGCATCCGAGTCATCTGCGAAGCATTAGAGCGGGTGATTCAGGCCAGCTGAGCGACGAGACTACGTACCTTATGCCAATCTGCGCGTAGAATAAAACAGGTGCGGTAACGGGAATGTCCATGGAGGAATGAATGCGGCGTTGGCTGGTCAATGTGGCCAAAAATGAAACGATTCTTGTCGTTGCCGCAATACTTGCACTGATTTCGTGTTTTGTAGTACCTCCGGATGATGAATACACCATGTACATCCATGCCAGCACCATCAGCCAGTTGATTTGCCTGATGATTGTAGTCTGCGGATTTCAGCGCATCGGCATCTTCCGCATCATTGGCTCCCGTCTGCTGCAACGTACTTCCACCATGCGCGGGCTGGTGCTCACCTTGGTGGCATTGACGTTCTTCTCCGCGATGCTCATCACCAACGATGTCGCCCTGGTCACGTTCGTGCCATTCGCTATTGCGGTGCTTATCATGGCGGGCCAAGAGGATAAGACCATACTGGTGGCCACGCTGATGACCATCGGCGCGAATGTGGGCAGTATGCTGACGCCGGTCGGCAACGCGCACAATCTGTACCTCAAAGCGCTCACCGAAATGTCGACGAAGCGATTTATCAGCATCATGGCGCCGTATTCCTTCACCGCAGCGATACTGCTGGTCATTGTGATATCTGTGGTGTTCGGCAGCAAACCAGTGGGCGATTTGGGCGATCTCGAAACCGGTGTGCTCGCTCCCGAACGCAGCAAACATCAGCCCGATGAGATCCGCATCACCGGTTACGGCGCCGGTTACGGCGGCTGGCGCACGGTCATCTATTCACTGCTGTTCATCGTCTGTCTGCTGGCTGTTTCCGGCACCATCCCGTTATGGGCCATGTGCGTGATTGTGGTCGTATCGTTCCTGTTCACCGACCGCCGCGTGTTCAAATATGTGGACTGGGGACTGCCGCTGACCTTCTGCATGTTCTTCATTTTCATCGGTAACATGCGCCGTGTGCCTGAATTCTATGAGCTGGCACGCACCCTGGTCGGTTCCCATCCGTTGGAAGTGGCGGTGGCGTCCAGCCAGGTAATCAGCAATGTGCCTACCACCATTCTGCTGTCCAGCTTCTGCAGTCAATGGCGGGCGCTGATCATCGGCACCAATCTGGGTGGTATGGGCACGCTTATCGCATCCATGGCCTCGCTGGTGGCTTATAAGAACGTCACGCGCCAATACCCGGATAAGAAGGGGCGTTACCTCGCCGTCTATTCGGCGGTGAACGTGCTGTTCTTGGTGGTGCTGCTGACCTTGAGCTGGATTATCGAATAGAGCCTATCGGGCATACACGGTGGGAGAGCCGGACATCCTGCTCATGGCTGAAACCGGGATGTTGTGAACCTGGCTGATGGCCGCGTCCAGAGTGGAAGTCGCGGAAGTCGCTGACGTCATGGGGGATGAGTTGACGGCTTTGGCCATCGGGTGCTGATAGGAGTTGGAGTTGCGAGCCAGACGCGCCAATGCAGGACGCTGCCTGCGGAACAGATTCATAAACATGCCGCACACTCCTTCATCGTTGGCCGACGGTCTGGTGACCGTCGTGATTTCCATCATGGCTGCCCATATCGGCATCCGCTATGGGGGATATCCCCCATTATTCCCTTATTTCACACAATTTCCCCTCATCCTTAAGGGTGATTCTTTCGAAAATGTGCGGGGAAAGCATGCGATAGCGGGCACGCGAGAATCTGTATGCCCGATGAAGCGGTGTATTACCGTGAAGTGACCAGCGTAACGCTATATGGTTCAATCTTCATCGCGAACAATGACGACGGTGTGGTCGTCGGTGTTACTGCTGGATTCCACGGTGATGCGCAATTTGCCGTAATCGGTGGTTTTTCCGCTGACTTTGGTGACGAATCGATACCAGCCTTCCGTGGTCACGATGATGGAGCCAGAGGGGACGCGGGGCGGTGATACGTACGTAACGGCTGTTGGCGTGCACCGGTGGTTCGGGGCAATCGGTGGTCATTCTCTGGCCATGTGCCCCACGGATTTCGGTGCCATAGCTGACGGCCGAGCAATTGTTGAAATCCCAGAATCGCAGTGGGTCTGCTTGGGTGCGCCAGCGGTCAGAGCCTGCGGCGCGCCAAGTGTGGTGATCGAGGTAGACGCCGTCGAAACTATAGTTGTTCACCATGTTGGCGTTCAATCCACCGTCTGCGCTGTGGTTGATGTCCTCGAAGAACACGCCGTACAGTCGTTCGCTCACTTGATGGGTGGAGCTCCCCACCGAAATCCGCACCATAACTCAATCTTACGTGTCTGATGTGCGAAATGCGGCGGAAGAGTTCAGGCACAGTTCATATTCCGGTCAGTCCTTAATGCCAAATCGCCGTTATACGGCCGGTACGCTCGAAAACAGAGGTTAACGTTAGAAGACGGGAGTATTGCTGTGCAGTCCTCGGTGGGAATACTCGAGCGCATCGACCATGTGTATCCGTCGTTGCGCCCGGCGGAGCGCGCCGTGGCACAGTACATTCGTGAGCATGCCGAAGAAGCCGCCGATCTGACTGTCGGCCAGATGGCGGATATCGCCCATGTCAGCCAGCCCACGGTAATCCGGTTTGCCCGCAAGCTCGGCTTCGGCGGATACCGTGAACTGCGCTATGTATTGCGGCATCCGGCCGCCGAACATCAGGTGACGTTCGACCCACTGTCCGGGTTCGATTTGAATCCATGGGACAATGTGGAGGAGATTCCCGCCAAGGCCGCCGAAGGTGCGAAAACGCTCATTGGCGAGATGTGTGATGCCTTGGATGTCAAGGCTTACCGTAAAGCAATCGCGCTGATTGCCGAAGCCGGTTTTATTGATATTTTCGGTGTGGAGAATTCGCTGACGCCTGCGACCGATCTGTTCACCAAGCTCGGCTATTTGGGACTCACTTGCCGTCTCAGCACCGATGCTTACCTGCAGCAGATCGGCGCCGGGCATATGCGCCATGGCGATGTTGCCATAGCGTTCTCTCACTCCGGAAGTTCGTCGGATACGGTCAAGGCGCTGCGATTGGCAAAATCGCATGGCGCAAAAACCATTGCGATTACCAATGCCGTAGGCGTGCCTTTGGCCAGTTGGGCCGATGTGGTGTTGCTGACCGGACGTGGTTCGCGCGCGATCTATGGCAATGCCATTTTCTCCTGCGTGGCAGATGCCGCGCTTGTGGATATGCTCTACATGGGAGTGATTTTGTCTAATTACGGCCGTTTCTCCGCGGCGCTGGATGAGTCAGGCCGCATGATTCGTGACCGCGTGTTCGAGGGCTGAGCCGTTAGCTCTAGGGCGATATACCGCGGAGCTTTTACACCCCTACGATTAGACTGATGCGAGTTTGGCCCCGTAGCTCAGCTGGATAGAGCATGTGACTTCTAATCTCAAGGTCGACGGTTCGAGCCCGTCCGGGGTCACGGAAAAGCCCTTGGAATCGTAATGATTCCAAGGGCTTTATGTATTAGCGAGCTTCGAGATTACTGGGTGCACGACAGGACAACGAACCGGGAAACGATGGAATCGGCAAAGACGGGAGATCCTGATGCAGAGCATATGGCAGACAATCACGGCACCGCCCGTGACCATACCGTTCTCGCTCATGTGGCTATGCGTGTTCGCACTCGAACTGATCATGCTGCCGGAACGTATACGATTGGCCAGATATGGCGGCTACTGGTACATGTGCCCCTACGACTACCGGACCACGCAGATGGTGTCGGGACGCAGGATATGGCACCGGTTCGCATCGGCGGCCGTCGCGGCGACGTGGATGTGGTACACGGCCATGGAACACAGTCCCTCTACTGGCAATCCGGACTCGTCGCTGGGCAGGGTCTTCGGATCGTACAGGAACACGGTCCAGTTCGATTGTTCCGTCATGACACATCACGGCACACGCAATCTCCGATATCGGTCGGGTTTTCGATGGTCCGGCTTCCATAGCGTAAGGAATAATCTTGGCGGACGTGTGCGGCGGGCGGGAACACCTCATCGAACCGGTTCGCAATCCTTCGTCCGATATCGTCGAAATCATCGAAATAAATTGGCGGGCTTGGAAGCCAGTCCGTATGATGTTGAGCTGTCGACGACACCGAAGATGACGCCGACGATTTCCGAAAAGGGACCCATAGGAGGAGACAATGAGGTTTTCCAAGACGGCCACGGCCGTGATCGCCATGATCGCCATGATCGCCCCCACGGCGGCATGCGGCACCGGCAACGCATCCTCGGACGGCAAGACCGAGATCACCGTATGGGCGTGGGACAACAATCTCAAGGCCAATGCGAAACAGTTCATGAAGGACAATCCGGACATCAAGGTCACGTTCGCCAACGCCGGCAGCAGCAAGGACGAGTACGTGGCCCTGTCCAACGCGATCGAGGCGGGCAGCGGAGCCCCCGACATCGCGCAGATCGAATACTACGCCATCCCCGAATACGCCATCAAAGGCGCGTTGAAGGACCTCACCGACAACGGGGCCGGCAAGTTCAAGGACTTCTACACGCCGGGCACGTGGAGTTCGGTCAACTACGCGGGCGGCATCTACGGGCTGCCCATGGACTCCGGCCCCATGGCGTTCTTCTACGACAAGGAGGTCTTCGACAAGGCCGGCATCGACGAACCGCCCGCCACATGGGACGAGTTCTACGAGGACGCCAAGAAGATCCGCGCGGTCGGATCCTACATCACCAACGACCCCGGCGACGCCGGATTCTTCAATGCCATGGTCTGGCAGGCCGGAGGCCACCCCTACTCCACGTCCAAGGACGGCAAGACCGTGACCGTGAACCTCACCGGGGACCCCGGCGTGAGGAAATTCACCAAGCTCTGGCAAAAGATGATCGACGAGGACCTCATCGAAACGAAGACCAAGGGCACCAGCGACGACTGGTACCGCGCCGTCGGCTCCGGCGAGTTCGCCGGCGTGATCACCGCCGCATGGGCGCCCGGCATGTTCCTCAACCAGGCGTCCGAAGGCGCCGGCAAGTGGCGCATCGCCCAGATGCCCGCATGGTCGGCCGGCGGACACGAGGTCTCCGAGAGCGGCGGCAGCTCCCTCGCGATCCTCTCCTCGTCCAAGAAGGCCGACGCCGCGTACAAGTTCATGGCGTACGCGCTCCACAACAAGGACGCGGTCATGTCCAGGGTCGACCAGGGAGGCTTCCCCGCCGACCTCGAATCCATGAAGAACGACAAGTTCCTCAACCAGACCACCATGGTCAACACCAAAGGCGAGACCGTCGAATACTTCGGCGGCCAGAAATTCAACGCCGTGTTCGCCGAGGCCGCCAAGAACGTGGTCACCGGATTCGAATTCCTCCCGTACGACGTGTACGCTCGCAGCATCTTCACCGACACCGTGGGCGCGGCCTACATGGGCCAGGGCACGCTGATGGACGGCGTCAAGGCATGGCAGGCCAAGCTCGTCGAGCAGGGCAGGAGCCAGGGCTTCACCGTCAAGGAAGGATAGGAACGCAAGACATGGTCGGAATCAAGGACGTGGCGGGCAAGGCCGGCGTGTCGATCAGCACCGTCTCGTACGTGATGTCGGGGAAACGACCCATCTCCCCGGCCACGAGACGCAGGGTCCTCGCCGCGGCGAGGGAGATCGGCTACGTGCCCGAGCCCGGAGAACACGCCGCCCGCGCGACGAGGACCCACTTCGTGGCCCTGAGCTCGCCCGTCCACGATTCGACCAGCTACACGAACTACTTCGCCTACTTCCTTCACTTCCTCAGACAGGCGCGATTCCACGGCTACGAAACCCTCCTGCTGACCGAGGAAAACGGCGGGGAGCAACTCGCACGGCTCATCGACACCGGACTCGTGGACGGGGTCGTGCTCATGGACGTCAACATGGATGACAGCCGTCTCGCCGTGGCCGCCGCCACGGGAGTGCCGTTCGTGTCGATCGGACTGCCCGGCGCGGACACAGGCATCCCGTGCGTCGACATCGACTTCACCCTTATGGGCGGCGGCATCATCGACCGGCTCGACCGGCTCGGACACTCCCGCATCATGTTCATCGGCGGCAAACACGTCGACTACGAACGCGGCGGGGGAGCGAACTACCTGGTCCGCCTGCGGTCCGCCCTCCTCGACAACGCGCGACGCCGGAACATCCGGGTCGACGAACAATACACCGACGAGGACGACTTCGACGCCATCGAAACCATCCTCGACATGGCCATGCTCAATGGGGACACCGCGATCGTGTCCCAAGGCGGCCCCATGTTCCTCAACAGCCTCGTCGCCGTGGCCCGCAAGAACGGAATCCGCTTCCCCGCGGACCTGTCCGTGATCTCCGCGGGAACCTTCACCGACCCGATCGGCAGGCGGCTGCGCATCGACGAATACCCGCTCCTGCCCGCGGACCTGTGCCGCATGGGCGTCGACATGATCGTCCGTCTCATGGACGGCGAACCATGGCGCGGCGATCGCGTCACGCTCATCCCGCCCGTCTACCAACGCCGCGGATCGCTCGGCGCGCCCCGCGAGCCTGAAACCCGCTCCGCGACGACGCCCGGACCCGCATCACTCGCGGCGACGGCACCACCGTGGAATACACGACGCGCAGGATCGCTGGAGGCATCACCGCCTCCAGCTCCGACGGCAGCGAATTCACGCTCCGCGACAACTCCACAGGCGCACCCGTACGATCCCACAACGACCATGCGATCATCGAACGATAACAAAGGAGCCGATGATGACCTCTTTCAACCGTGAACCCCTGCCCGACGCCGTCCGCACGAATGGCGCCTCCCCGAACCCGTGGTGGTCGAACGCCGTCGTCTACCAGATTTACCCACGTTCCTTCCAGGACACGAACGGCGATGGTTTCGGAGATCTTAAGGGCATTACTTCCCGCCTCGACTATCTCGCCGACCTCGGCGTGGATGTGCTCTGGCTCTCCCCGGTCTACAGGTCCCCGCAAGACGACAACGGCTACGACATCTCCGACTACCGGG
>OLNC01000051.1_pt1 | contig 128096 bp, 113 predicted proteins | sample 1672011 | NCBI WGS metagenome assembly OLNC01 (sample SAMEA3136636, study PRJEB25190) | human gut metagenome | biome: human gut; feature: human-associated habitat; material: faeces | place: Austria | collected 2013
TGCCGAAGCAACCGCGCCTCGGCGCGAGAATGTGCCAAGGCACATTCTTTTTTACATTTTATCCTTTCCTTCCCGTCTCGAACAGATAGATTTCACGGCTGACGCGGTTGGCGAGGTCGGCGCTTACTTTGGCGAACAGATCGAGCTGTCGTTTGCGAATCTCCATCGGCGCCTGGGCGAGCTCCCAGCCGATGGCGTCCGCGAGGCGGGCTTTTTCCGCATCCGGCAAAGAGCGGTAACGGGTGCGCGCCTGGGAATAGTCGTCGGTTTTCTCAAGGACGGAGCGCTGCACAGTCCCGCCGGGATAGCGCATGCCCGGATAGTAGGGCATGGGGGCTTCCTGCGGATTGTTGCGGTCTAAGGAGTTTGGCTTGTAGTTGACGCAGCCGGGCGGATTTTTGTATGCCATATAGCCGTCCTGCTGGTCGTTGGCGACAGGAGAAACCGGACGGTTGACCGGAAGCTGGGCGAAGTTTGCGCCGATGCGGTAACGCTGTGTGTCGGTGTAGGAAAATGTGCGTCCCTGCAGCATTTTATCGGCGGAAAATTCGATGCCGGGAACGATGTTTGCGGGACAGAACGCTGCCTGCTCAATGTCGGTAAAAAAGTTTTTTGGATTTTCGTTTAAAACCATCATGCCGACCTTCTGGAACGGGAACTGATCCTCCGGCCAGATTTTGGTATCGTCGAGTGGATCGAAGGACAGCTGGTCAGCCATTTCGGGCTTCATGATCTGTACCTGAAATTCATATCGGATCGGGTTGCCCAAAGCGAGCCGCCTGTGCAGCGTGCGCACAGCGATGTCCGGATCCTGACCGGCAAGGCGTTTTCCTTCTTTTCGGTCGATGATGTCGAAGGGTTCCTGCGCGGTAAAACGATATTTGACGTAAAACCGTTCCCCTTTTCCATTGACCCAGACAAAGGTATTGACACCAAAACCGTCCATTTTGGCAAAATCCTTAACGATGCCGCGGTCACTGTAGAGCCACATCAGTTGATGAAGGCTTTCCGGTGTGAGGGAGAAAAAATCCCAGACATGCGCGTAGTTTTTGATATTTGTGCAGGGATCAGGCTTCTGGGAATGGATGAAATCGGGAAACTGCATGGCGTCGCGGATAAAAAAGACAGGAAGGCTTAAGCCGACGACGTCATAATTACCCTGAGAGGTGTAAAATTTAACAGCAAAGCCGCGCGGGTCGCGGTCAGTGTCAGGAGAGCCTTTGGAGCCGATGACGGTGGAGAAACGGATCAGAAAACGGGTGGATACGGACGGATCCTGTAAAAACGCAGCGCTCGTATAATCCCGCATGGAACGATAAGGGCGGAATGTGCCGAATGCGCCGCTTCCTTTGGCGTGCACAACGCGCTCCGGGATGCGTTCCCGGTCGAAATGTGCAAGTTTTTCAATAAAATCCACGTCCTGTAAGAGGACGGGACCGTTTTGCCCGAGGGTCTGGGAGCTGGCGGTGTCCGAAACGGGAGCGCCTTGAGAAAGAGTCAGCACAGGCTGGCTGCAGGAAGCAGCGAGAGTCTGTGCTGAGTTTGGATTGGTGTCAGCCAGATGTCCGTCAGACGGCGTCCGGCTGCTGTTTAAAGATTCCTTTGTCATAAAATTTCCTCAGAGTCCTTTTTACTATTTATGATATGGGACTTTGGGAAAAAAGTACCGCATTACTGCTCGCGGAACGTGATTGTGCCAGTCTTTTCGTCCATGCTTTCAACGATAGCGAGAGATTCCAGATGGATGCCTTTTTTGCGCAGCTCATCGCCGCCGGGCTGGAAGCCTTTTTCAATTACGATGCCCGCACCGACTAGGGTTGCACCGGAGGATTCTACCAGGGCAGCAAGACCCTCGAGAGCTCTTCCGTTTGCTAAGAAATCATCGATCAGCAGGACTCTGTCGTTGGGAGAAAGGAATTCTTTTGATACGATGATGTCATAGATTCTGCCGTGGGTGTAGGATTCCACCTGTGTGGTGAAAACGTCTCCGGCAATATTTTTGGTCTGATTTTTCTTCGCAAAAACGACAGGAACATCAAAATACTGCGCCGTGATGCAGGCAATGCCGATACCGGAGGCTTCGATGGTCAGGATTTTGTTGACGCCGGCATCCGAGAAACGGCGGTAAAACTCTTTGCCGATTTCTTCAAACAGGTGGATATCCATCTGATGATTCAGGAAGCGGTCTACTTTGAGGACATTTCCTTCTTTAATGATTCCGTCTTTGCGAATTCTTTCTTCCAAAAGCTGCATAGTTTTTTACTCCTTATTTAAATTTCTGATAATAGCCCATAATAAAAATGAACAGGACGATCAGCGGCAGAATATAGGAAACGTAAACGCGCGCCCAGGCGGGGAATTTTACACCCTTGCCGGTGTCTGCTTCTGCCAGAAAGTTTTTCCAGCCCCAGCCGTATCTGCTGGTACAGAACAGCAGATAGACCATGCTGCCAAGGGGCAGGAGGTTGTTGGAAACAATGAAGTCCTCGAGATCCTGAATCGTGGAGCCAGCACCCAGCGGCTGGAAATCGGACCAGATGTTGAAGCCGAATACGCAGGGCAGGGACAGGAGGATAATCGCAATTCCATTGATCAGGACGGTTTTTTTACGGGATGTGCCGAACAGATCCATGGAAAAGCTGATGATATTTTCAAATACGGCAATAATCGTGGACTGGGCGGCAAACGTCATGAAGACGAAGAACAAAACACCGAAAATCCGTCCGCCGACCATCTGGTTGAAGATGTTGGGCAGAGTGATGAACACCAGTCCGGGTCCCTGTCCGGGATCGACGCCGAATGCAAAGCAGGACGGGAAAATAATCAGTCCTGCGAGAAAAGCAACCAGTGTGTCCAGAAGGCAGATATTGATTGTTTCCCCTGTCAGGGTGTGGTCTTTACCGATGTAGCTGCCGAAAATCGCCATCGCACCGATGCCGAGGCTCAGGGTAAAGAACGCCTGTCCCATTGCGGCGAAAATCGTGTTGCCGACGCCATTTTCTGTAAATCTGGTAAAATCGGGAATCAGATAAAAGCGCAGTCCCTCGGAAGCGCCGGGCAGTGTCACACTGCGGATACACAGAATGAGCAGGATGAGGAAAAGACAGCTCATCATTGCCTTGGTAATACGCTCCACACCTTTTTGCAGGCCGAGACTGCAGATAAAAAAGCTCAGCAGGACCACAAGAACCATCCAGAATGTCATGTAACCGGGGCGGGCGAGCATGTCATTAAAAACTGCTGCAACGCCGTCAGAATCCAGACCTTTGAATTCGCCGGTCAGCGTCTTGAAGATATAGGCTGCCATCCAGCCGCCGACCGTGGTGTAAAACATCATCAGAAGATAGTTGCCTGCCATACAGGCATAGCCCTGCAGATGCCATTTTGTACCGGCAGGCTCAAGCACATGGAAAGAGCGCGCCGCGGATTTCTGGCTGGCGCGACCCACCGCAAATTCCATGACCATGATCGGAAGGCCGAGCAGGACAAGGAAAATAAGGTAAACAAGGACAAACGCGGCGCCGCCGTATTGTCCCGTAATATAAGGAAAACGCCAGACATTACCCAATCCTACCGCACAGCCGGCAGAAATCAGGATAAATCCAAGCCTGGAGGAAAAACGTTCTCTATTGTTCATTTGCAGCTCTCCCGGAATCTTAAAAAATACGATTGAACGGTATCGGACAATCTGTAGAAAAGCATAGCATAAAACGGTATTTTACGCAACGAACGGAGCGAGAAATTATAAAAACTAAATGAAATTTTCGGCGGCAGGATTGTAAAGAGGTGGAGAATATTGTACCCTTAAAGAGAAGAACTGCAGTTCGTTTTAGCAGGAGGGCTGCAGTCAGAAACCGGAGGAAATGAAAGAGCATGTTGGATTGGAAGCTGCTTGTCGGTGCAGCAGGCATTGTGGCGGCGGTTGTTTTTGTCATATGGCTGATTTTTTTCTGCGCACGCCGGATACGGGAGCATTTAAAGGGACGTGAGCTGGATGCAATGGAGGGACACGATTTCGAATATTTCTGTGCGGACCTTCTGGAAGACCATGGTTTTAAAAGTGTAGAAGTGACCCGCGGGAGCGGTGATTACGGTGTTGATGTCCTGGCGGAAAAGGAGGGCGTGACCTATGCGGTACAGTGTAAACGCTACGATGGCCCTGTTGGTGTCAAGGCGGTTCAGGAAGCCTATGCGGGGCGGGATTATTACGACCGGATGGTGGGCGCTGTGATGACGAACCAGTATTTTACGGAGCCTGCGGTCAAGGCGGCAAGGAAGCTGAAGATTCTCCTGTGGGACAGGGGATATCTGGAAAGCATGATGGAAGAAGAGGAATAAGAAAGTATGAGTTTTGTGGAATTTCATGACGTGAAAAAAATTTATCACATGGGCGAGGTGGAGATCCCGGCGCTGCAGGGCGTCAATTTCGAAATCGAAAAGGGCGAGTTCTGCGTGGTCGTCGGAGCCAGCGGCGCTGGCAAGACAACGATCCTGAATATCCTTGGCGGAATGGATACGCTGACGGAGGGAAAGGTCCTGCTGGATGGAAAAGAAATTTCCTCTTATGGGAAAAAACAACTGACGGATTACAGAAGATATGATATTGGTTTTGTGTTCCAGTTTTATAATCTGGTCGGAAATCTGACAGCGCTGGAAAATGTGGAGCTGGCATCCCAGATCTGCAGCGATCCGCTGGATGCAGGGCAGGTGCTTGCAGACGTGGGGCTTGCAGACCGGGCATCGAACTTCCCTGCGCAGCTTTCCGGCGGGGAACAGCAGCGTGTGGCGATCGCCCGTGCCCTTGCCAAAAATCCAAAGCTTTTGCTGTGCGATGAACCAACCGGCGCGCTGGATTACAATACAGGTAAGGCAGTGCTGAAGCTGCTGCAGGATACCTGCCGCAAAAAGGGCGTTACTGTCGTTGTTATTACACACAACCAGGCGATTACGGCGATGGCGGATCGGATTATTACCGTAAAGAATGGAACAGTCACGGATATGCGTAAAAACGAACATATTGTTCCGGTAGAGCAGATCGAGTGGTAAAGGATAGAAGGTGCGCTCTGTAAACATTCTATTGTCAGAAATAAGGGCTTGTGCCGCAGCGCGGCAGAAGGTGAGGAGACGTGAAAAGAAGAAAATCGGCGATGTGGAAAACAACATATCGGGAAATCCGGCAGAGCTTCGGCAGATATGTTGCGATTTTGGCGATTGTAGCGCTGGGTGTGGGATTTTTCGTCGGGCTGATGGTGGTGACGCCTGCAATGGTGCGAAACGGCGGGCGGTATTTGAACAGTCATGACCTGTATGATCTGCGGCTGTTATCGACGCTCGGATTTGAAAAGGATTCGGTGGACGCTTTTACAGGCAGAGAGGACATCAAAGCAGTGGAGGGCGCGGTTTCCTTGGATTTCCTGGCGGTGGATGAGAGCGGCAAAAGCCGGGTGCTTGTGGCACAGACACTTTTGGAAGTACAGAATCAGGTCGAATTAAAAGAGGGACGGCTGCCGGAGGCGGCGGATGAAATCGTCGTGGATTCCAGTCTGTTTTCGAAAGACGATATCGGCAAAACGATTCAGGTTTCGGATGAAAATTCCGAAGAGACGGCAGATTTGTTCGCATATGACGTGTATACAATCGTCGGCATAGCAGATGCTTCCTATTATATTAACTATCAGCGTGGCTCGACCACACTTGGAACGGGGCGGGTTTCCGGCTTTGTATACATGCTTCCGGATGGATTTGATACGAATTATTATACGGAAATTTTTGTCCGGCTCGATCAGAATGACCGGATTTACAGTGACGTTTACAAGAAAAAAATCGAAGACCTCAAGGCCTGGGCAGAGCCGATTGCAGAGCAGGAGGCGCAGAACCGCTACGACAGCCTGAAAGCAGATGCGCAGCAGAAGGTGGACGATGCGCAGAAGGAGCTGCGGGATCAGACGGCGGATGCGCGTACCGATCTGGAAGAGGCGAAGCAGAAGCTGACAGACGGGCAAAAAGAGCTTGCAGACGGCAAAGAGCAGATCGCGGACGCAAGAAAGCAGCTGCAGCAGGCAAAACAGACGCTTGCGCAGAAGCAGACGGAACTTAACAACGGACGCGCGCAGCTTGTGGATGGACGTAGCCAGCTGGAAGCCGGGCAGGTGCAGCTTGACAGCGCGCGGGCACAGTTGAATGCAGCGATTGCGGCTGCGCAGAGTGCTGGAAGCCAGGCGGGCGCAGAATCCGGCATGTCCGGCAGTGCCGCTGCCAGCCCTGCGCAGCTTTGGCAGCAGCTGGCCCAGCTCGATGCGCAGCAGGCAGCTCTGGATGCGAAGCGCAATCAGCTGGAAAGCAGCGAGGCAGAGCTTACAGCCGGAGAAAAGCAGCTTGCGGCTGCAAAGCAGGAGCTTTCCTCGCAGGAAAAACAGCTAAACGAGCAGGAACAGAAGCTGGCGGATGCAGAGAAGGAGCTTGCCGACGGTCAGAAAGAATATGAAGACGGCTTACAGACACTGGATGAAAAGACCGCAGATGCAAAGGAAGAGATTGCGGATGCGCAGAAGCAGATCGACGAGATCCAGGAGCCGGATGTCTATGTGCTGGGCAGGGATACCAATATCGGTTACGCCAGTTATGAAAATGATTCTATGATCGTCGCCGGAATTGCGAAGGTATTGCCGTTTTTCTTTTTCCTGGTAGCGGCGCTGGTGTGTATGACGACAATGAACCGGATGGTAGAGGAGCAGCGGACACAGATCGGTGTACTCAAGGCACTGGGTTATTCGGAAGCCCGGATTATGGGGAAATATCTGTTTTATGCGGGAAGTGCGGCATGGATCGGTTCTGTCATCGGTTTTCTGATCGGTTCGACGATTTTCCCGACCGTCATCTGGAATGCATATAAGATCATGTACCATATGGGGGATTATGAGCTGATGTTTGACCCGGGGCTGGCGGCTGCCTCGCTTGCAGTGGCACTTTTATGCTCGGTTGGCGTAACGTGGCTGACCTGTCGGTACGAGCTGATGAGCACGGCTGCAAATCTGATCCGTCCCAAGTCGCCAAAGAGCGGCAGAAGGGTATGGCTGGAGCACATCCCGTTGCTCTGGAACCATATGAGCTTTCTGGCAAAGGTTTCCGTGCGGAATGTTTTCCGGTATAAGCAGAGATTTTTTATGATGGTAATCGGTATCGGCGGCTGTACAGCCCTTCTTGTAACCGGCTATGGTATAAAGGATACGATTGCGGACATTGCGGATATGCAGTATGAGGAAGTACAGCTGTACGATATGAGCGCGACACTGAAAGAGGGGTATCCGGCCGCGGATACGGCAGACTTTTCTGAACTTACCGAGGTGCTTTCCGAATCCTCTGAGGATTGGATGCCCTTCTGTGAGATTGCAATGGATCTGACGGGGCGCAGTGGTGTCAAGACCGCCAATGTCGTCATTCCGCAGGATACCGGGGCAGCGCAGGAGTATATCCGGCTGCGGACAGAAGAGGGTGAGGATATTCCATGGCCTGGTGAGGAAGAGGCTGTTATCAGTGCAAAGCTTGCGCGAAAATGCGGGATCCGCGTTGGGGATACCGTTACACTGCGGACAGAGGATGGCGAAAAGCTAAAAGTGAAGGTGGCTGCTCTGTCTCGAAACTATATTTATAATTACGTTTATATTTCGCCGGAAACATGGAAACTCGATAACGGAAGTGATCCGGTTTACAAGAGCATTTATATCCATGCATCGGAGGGTGCGCAGGAGAACCGGGAACTGTCGGAAAAGCTGCTGGCATGCGACGTCGTTTCTGCGGTTGCGGTCAATGCGGATATGCTCAGCCAGATCAACAAAATGATGGGCAGTCTGGATGCAGTGGTGCTTCTGGTCATTCTTTGCGCCGGTGCGTTGGCATTTATCGTAATTTATAATCTGACGAACATCAACATCACCGAGCGAATCCGGGAGATTGCAACGATCAAGGTACTTGGTTTCCGACCAAAGGAGACAGCAGCCTATGTGTTCCGGGAAAATGTCGTGCTGACGGCGCTCGGAACAATTGTCGGGCTGGGAGCCGGAATTTGCCTGCACCGGTTTGTTATTGCAAATATTGATGTCGATATGGTTACATTTCAGCCGCGGGTGCTTCCCTTTAGCTTTGTAAAGAGTATCCTGCTGACCTTTGTATTTATGGTCATTGTAGATGTTGTGATGTATCTGAAGCTGGAACGGATCAATATGGCGGAATCGCTGAAAAGCGTGGAATAAAACAATAAAATGCATGCTCGGTGAGCGATCTATGGGCATGAACCAAACGGGCTGGCGCGTGGTCAGCCCGTTTTTGCTGCAGTCTGTTTCAGCCGTTTTGTAAGGTTTTCGAAATCAGACGGACCAGCTTCCAGGACAAAGCGATGGAAGCGCAGCAGGGAAAAGTTGTCGCTCCACTGAAGTTCGGCTCTTTTTTTGAGGGCATTCATTTCGAGATAACCAACGTAATACTTCAAATAGACCGCAGGGGCAGTGCGCAGATAATCGTAAACACGTTCCGACTGCTCTTCCGAAAGACCGAAGGATTCGAGGGAGCGCAGAAGCTCTGACTCTTCCGCGCCGTAATAGTGCAGAGAAAGGTCGAGTAAGCAAAACAGGTTGATTTGCAGATCGCGCTGCTGTGCCAGAAGCGTACAGAGCAGCGCAGCGGGATAGGAGCTGCCCAAGCTGCCTTCCGCTTCCGCAAGGACCTGTGCGGCATATTCATAGGAAATCCGTTCGGTATAGTACGCCCAGCCCTCCACATATCCGCCGTAGGAGAACAGCTTGCGAATTGGCAGCGTCTGCGTGTCGCAGACAAGGGAGGAATAGACGGTCTGGTAGAGATGCCCCGGATAACCCTCGTGGGCGAGTGTGGTGTAAAGCTCAATTCCGTCTGCGGTTGAGGAACGGTTGATGCGGATCGTATTCTGCATCAGGGCATCGATTGGCGGGATCATATAAAAGGCGGGACTGGAATATGCCTCGAGCCCGGCGTCCACATCCTGAATGTCGCATTGAACCGTCTGGGCGGTTAGATCGGCCAGAGCCGGAAAGTCCTGCTGCATCCGGTTTTGCAGATCTTCCAGAATGGCGGTTGGATCAGAAAGTGGAAATCCATCGTTAACCGGGGCAAGGTCAGGCGTACCGCCGGTCAGCTCCTGATAAGTGGTCAGCGTCTGCTTCATCTCTTTGTAGGTTTTCTGAAACTGTTTTTGAAGGAGCAAATAGAGCTGATCCATGGAAAGGGAGGAACCGGTGGATTCCTTGACGAGCCAGGCATAATATTGCCGCCCGTCGGGCTTCTGGGAAAGTCCTCCCCTCGTGCGTCCGGTGTCGGAAAGCTGTTCCAGCCCGTCTGCGAGGGACTGCCAGGCGGGCAGGACGGATTTTGACAAAAGCGACTGGTTTTGGGCTTCGTATTGTGACTGCTGCTTGGCGGTCAGAAGTCCTTTTTGTAAAAGAGATGCAAGTCTGGAAGAAAACGTCGTCTGTAAAAAGTGCGTGCCGGAGGAAAGCGCCTCCTTTGTGAGGATTTCGCGGCACTGCTGTGCACTTTTTTTAGCGTCCTCTTTTTCCATAAAAAGCCCGGCTGCACTTTTTTCGGATTCATAAGAAAGCAGACCCTGCACGTAATCGGGAACGGACTGCAGGAGGGAAAGATAGGTTTCCACGTCGTCAGCGGTATAAAACGGATATTCTGCAAATAATAAAAGCAGCTCGCTCTGCATGCCGGAGGTCGGAGAAAGGGGTTCCTCATAATAGGAAAAATCAGATTCTTCGAGGTCGAGAGCCAGCCTGTCGCAGAGCAGATCGTAGGTATAACGTTCCTCCTCATTTAATTTTTTCGAATCGAGAAAGGAGAGCACGGATAAAAATTTCTGCCGGGAGGCGGCAGAAGCCTCGGAAGCTTCCTTAGAATAAACCGGAAGCGCAGCGTCTTTTAGATGAATCCCTTGCAGATTCGGATACGCCATGACAAAGTGCAGGCTGAGGGCATCGTGTTCAAGGCTGGACTGCACATATGCACTTGTTACTTTATGGAAAAGAGCCCGGTCAAAGCAGTGGGAACACAGCAAAATTGCGGGCAGAAAAATACACAGAAAAAGCGTGCATAGAAACAGAGGAGTCCGTTTGCGGAAAATATTTTTCAAAAAGCGCCACCAGATTTTTTCATATTTATATGTGGTTTTGGGAAAAGATATGAGAAACCCCCTGTAAATGGGTTGACTGTCTATAGTAAAATGTGATACAAAGTAAAGTAAGTGGTTAATTTTTGGGCCGTTTTCGCGGCGGAATGAGAGGAATTATGGATAATTTGGAACTTGCCAAAGTGGCGAATGAAGTCCGCAAGGGCGTTTTGACTGCTGTACATGGCGCAAAATCCGGTCATCCGGGAGGATCGCTTTCTGCAGCAGATATCTTTACCTACCTGTATTTTGAAGAGATGAATATTGATCCGGCAGATCCGAAGAAGGAAGACCGGGATCGTTTTGTTCTTTCCAAGGGACATACGGCACCCGGTCTGTATTCTGCCCTGGCACATAGAGGCTTTTTCCCGGTAGAGGATCTGGAGACACTGCGTCATCTCGGTTCTTATTTGCAGGGACATCCCTGTCTGGATAAGATTCCGGGCGTAGATATGTCCACAGGCTCCCTTGGACAGGGTGTTTCTGCCGCTGTTGGCATGGCACTGGGCGGAAAAATGACAGACGAAAAGTTCCGCGTATATTCGCTTCTGGGCGATGGCGAGATTCAGGAAGGTCAGGTTTGGGAAGCTGCGATGTTTGCTGGCTTCCATAAGCTGGATAATCTCGTGCTTATTGTAGATAACAACGGTCTGCAGATCGATGGAAAGATCGAGGACGTATGCTCCCCGTATCCGATCGACGAGAAGTTCCGCGCTTTCAATTTCCATGTAATTGACGTTGCAGACGGCAACGATATGGAACAGCTGCGTCAGGCGTTTGCAGAAGCGCGCAGCACAAAGGGCATGCCGACTGCAATTATTGCCCATACGGTAAAGGGCAAGGGTGTTTCCTTTATGGAAGATCAGGCTGGCTGGCATGGTAAGGCGCCCAACGATGAAGAGTATCAGATCGCAATGGCGGATCTGGAAAGGATCGGTGAAGCATTATGTCAGAAGTAAAGAAGATTGCGACCAGAGAAGCCTTCGGGGAAACTCTGGTAGAGTTGGGAAAGAAACATCCTGAGCTGGTAGTGCTGGACGCAGATCTGGCCGCAGCGACAAAGACCGCCGTATTTAAAAAGAGCTTTCCTGACCGTCATTTTGACTGCGGTATCGCAGAGGCAAATATGATGGGCGTGGCAGCAGGACTTTCCCTCGTTGGGAAAATTCCGGTGGCGAGCTCCTTTGCCATGTTTGCAACAGGCCGTGCTTACGAACAGATCCGTAACTCTATCGGCTATCCTCATTTGAACGTAAAAATCGGCGCAAGCCATGCCGGCATCACCGTCGGAGAGGATGGTGCGAGCCATCAGTGTAACGAAGATATCGCTCTGATGCGCTCCATTCCGGGTATGGTTGTCATGAACCCCTCCGATGCGGTTGAGGCGGCAGAGTGTGTCCGTGCTGCCATCGAATATGTTGGCCCTGTATATATGCGTTTCGGACGTTCTGCAGTGCCGGTAATCAATGACCGTCCCGGTTATCATTTCGAGATGGGAAAAGGTATCGTACTGCGTGAGGGTACGGATGTGGCGATCGTTGCAACCGGTATTTTGGTAAGCTCCGCTCTGGAAGCGGCCAAAAAGCTGGCAGCAGAGGGCATCAGCGCAGAGGTTATCAATATTCACACGATCAAGCCTCTGGACAAAGAGCTGATCATCAACAGCGCAAAGAAGACCGGAAAAGTCGTGACGGCGGAAGAGCATTCCGTGATCGGCGGCCTTGGTTCTGCCGTTTGCGAGGCATTGTCTGAAGAGTGCCCGACAAAGGTATGCAGAATCGGCATTCAGGATGTATTCGGCGAGTCCGGTTCTGCGGGCGAGCTTCTTGTAAAATATGGTCTTGACGGGAACGGTGTATACAATACCGTAAAGAATTTTGTGACCCGTTAAGTGGAGGAAAGTATGGAAAAAATTCTGGCTCCGTCAATTCTGGCAGCCGATATTATGCGGCTTGGGGAGCAGATTGAAGCGGTAAAAAATGCCGGCGCGAAATATCTTCATATCGATGTGATGGACGGTATGTTCGTTCCGGCGCTGTCCTATGGCATGTGTGTTGTGGAGTCGATCCGCAAGTCCTGCGATATGGTTCTGGACGTGCACCTGATGATCGTAGAACCGGGACGGCATGTGGAAGCGTTTGCAAAAGCAGGCGCAGATATTATTACGATCCATCTGGAAGCCTGTGCAGACGCGCATGAGGTCATCCGACAGATTCACAGCTGCGGCTGTAAGGCTGGTGTCAGCATCAAGCCCGGTACGCCGATAGAGGTGCTGGAGGAATATCTGGATGAGGTCGAGCTGATTCTGATTATGAGTGTTGAGCCTGGCTTTGGCGGTCAGAAATATATTCCGGAGTCAACGGAACGCATCCGCCAGACCGCAGAGCTGATCCGGAAAAGCGGTCGTGAGATCGAGCTGGAGGTAGACGGCGGCGTTGGTGCAGGAAATGTCGAGCTGGTGCTGGAGGCCGGCGCGAATGTGATTGTGGCAGGCTCCGCTGTTTTTAAGGATCCGGCAAAAAATGCAGCAGAAATGATGTCGATCCTCAAAAAGTGGGATTGAATACGTTACACAGAAGCGCTCCGCAGGAAAACCTGTGGGGCGTTTTTTAGGGCTTAAAGGACACCATACGGCGGTCATCCGATCGTGCAGCGTGCACGGAAATCAGAGGAAAATTGAAAAATAAAATTTTTCAATCGCGAGATTTGTGTCTGCGCGCACTTGACACAAACTCGGTATGCGCAAAAAGCGTGCGCGGAAATCAGAGGAAACATGGAATTTTCAGAACAATTAAAAATATATGCGGAAACGCACTTTGAAAACAGAAAAAAATATTTTGCGCCGATTTTATCCGAAATCGAGGCAGGCTTGTCTTTGTGCAGCGAGGAAGAGATCCTGCTGATAAAATTTTTTTACGGGACGATGCCGCTGCGGGATGCCGGGGAATATCCGTTTGAAATATTTCTGAGTTATGTGCGCCATGCCCTCTGGCTGCGGAAAACGATAGACTGGTGCAAGAAGCTGCCGGAGGATCTGTTTGTCCACGACGTACTGTATTATCGGATCAACTCGGAGGACATCAGCGATTGCCGCAGTTTTTTTTACGAGCAGTTAAAAGACCGAATTGTAGGACTGGACGAATATCAGGCAGCGGTAGAGATCAACTACTGGTGCGCAGAGCATGCAACGTATGAAATGGCGGATGACCGAACGGCGGGGCCGATGACGATGTACCGGAGCGGAAAAGGACGCTGCGGAGAAGAATCCACCTTTACGGTGACGGCATTGCGCAGTGTCGGGCTTGCAGCACGTCAGGTATACACGCCGCGTTGGGCGCACTGCGACGATAACCATGCCTGGGTCGAGGTTTGGGTAAATGGAGAATGGCACTTTCTGGGGGCCTGCGAGCCGGAAGAAAAACTGGATCGCGGCTGGTTTACAGGACCTGCCGGACAGGCGCTTTTGATTCACAGCCGCACATTCGGCGATTATGCGGCGGGAAAGCGGGAAGAGGTAATCGGCAGGGACGGCGCGGTTGTCTGCCACAATGTCACCGCTTCCTATACAAAGACACGCAAGCTCCGGATTCAGGTGCGAAAACAGGACAACACCCCGGCAGCGCACGCACAAGTTTCGGTGGAAATTCTGAACATGGCGGAATATTTCCCGGCAGCAGTGCTGGAAACCGACGAACAGGGCGAGACTTCGATCAGGCTTGGGCTGGGCGACATCCGGCTGCAGGCGCGGTCAGAGGGAAAGTTTGTGGAGCGTTATTGTAATCTGGCAGAGGACGGCGTCGAAGCGGCAGATGTAGATTGCGCTGTTACGCTTGTGCTGAAGGATTCGGAAGCGGGAATGAAAGATGCGTTTTCTGGCGTTTCTGCCTGCGAATGGCATTTGGCGAAGCTCTGCGCTCCGAAAGAAGCCGTTGTCCGGGAAAGTGTATTGAGTGAGGAAGAAGTGTCGCGCGGCACGCGGAGACTGGCAGATGCAGTGAAGCTGCGGGAAGAACGCTTTGATCAGCTGACCCGGCACGCGATTGCAGTGCATCCGGAGGAGGAAGAGAGGATGCGCGTTGCGGGAGAGAATGCAGAGGAGCTGACAGCTTTTCTGGAAAAGGATGATAACCCGGATCGCAAAAAGCTGCTGGACAGTCTGACGAAAAAAGATAATAAAGATCTGCGGGCAGAAGTGCTGGAAGACCACTTGTCAGCAAAGCGCGGCAGCTGGTCAGAAGATATACATGTACAGGATCTGCTGTGTCCCAGAATCTGGCTGGAAGAAATCGGCGCTTACAGAAGTTACATTTGCAGTGTGCTGACTGCTCAGGAGCAGGAAGCATTTGTCTCCAATCCAGAGCTGATATGGAATTATGTAAACCAAAATATTACCGATATCCCGGAAGAAGAATATAATACCCTTTGTGCGTCGCCGATCGGCTGTCTGAAGCTGAAAATGGGCAGTGCAGTTTCCCGGACGATTTTGTTTATTGCGATTTGCAGAAGCCTGAATATCCCGGCGAGATTGGATAAAAGCCTGATGCTTCCGGAATACTGGGCGGACGGCGCATTCCATGTACCGGTCAGCAGGGCGCAGGACTCGAAAGGAACGCTTCTGCTGCGAAATATTCCGGGAAAAGAATGGATTTATGCGCAGCACTGGACGCTGGGGCGTCTGGAAAAGGATCATTTCGTGACAATGAATCATGCCGGACTGGTATTTGAAAAGGAAACGTTAGAGCTTTTACTTCCGGTGGGAATTTATCGCCTGATTGCAGTAAAACGGCTATTGAACGGGGATCAGGAGGCAGCAGAGCTTTTGTTTGCGATCGAAAAGGAGAAACAGACCGAGCTTTACATGCCGGATTTTGAAAAAGCAGATGGTGTGATGCCGTGGGAAAAAAACAGTGTATTGGATGAAATACAAAGCTGCCTGCTTCGGGACATCCTCTTACAGAGAGCAGATGGAACGCTTTCCAGCCTGGAAAAGCTGGTAAGCGGAAAACGCAGTATTCTGGCATTTTTGGAAATCGGGGCGGAGCCGACAGAGCATGTGCTGAATGAGGTTCTGGCACTGGAAAAGAGCGCAAAAGGAAATTCCAAAGGAATTGGCTGTCAGCTGCTTTTCGTTCTGCGACAGGAAAAAGACCTGCAGCATAAAACGCTGCAGGAAGTGCTGGCGCTGGATGCGGGATCTGAGATAGAAATTTTATACGATATATCTGGCGGTGCTTCGGATGCCAATGCCGCACCGCGCACCGCGACTGGTGACACAGCGTCCGGTACCCTCTGTGGCTGGCAGGAAACTGCGAAGAGAATGGGGCTTGCCGAAAAGCTCCCGGTTTTGGCAGCTGTCAGACCGGATGGCACTGGCATTTACGGAAGCTGCGGATATCATGTGGGAAGTGTGGAGCTGATGGTGCGGATTCTGAAGGAAGCAGTCCGGACAGAAGCAGATTGATAAAAAACAATAGAATGCACGCTCTGCGAGCATTCTATTGTCATGAATCAGGGGCAGCGCCCGGGAAAATCCCCAGGCGCTGCCCCTTTTGGAAATGGAATTACATCATGCCTTCTTTGAGAATATTATGGTCGCGCAGAAGCTTTTCGATTACTGTGCCGGAAATTGCTTTTAACAGAGGCTTCTTGAGCTTATTGAGCGGTCCGGGAAGTTCGATCTCCAGCGGAGATACGCCATCCATCAGCTTTACGGAGCTGTCGAGAAGTTCACGGATATCATAAACGCTGCCCCATACCTCCGGAACGCCACGGTCTACGCCAAGCAGTCCGTAAACGGCTTCCATAGCAGTACGAACGGAATATTCTGTCGTGAAGATGGTGTCTCTGGGGGTTTCCGCAAACTGACCCAGGAATGCGAAGTTTACGCAGCCGTCCGGGATAACATCAGGGCGGTCACCCTTTGCTCTGGGCATGAAGAATGCGGTAATATAAGGCATCATGGTAGGAACGCAGACTGCACTGTGCTCTGCCAGATCCGGAATTTCGTCTACCGGAACGCCGAGATGATACAGCCATTCTTCTGTAATTTCCTTACCGGTGCATTCTTTCATGGGCTTCTTGATATAATCGCCGGGAACGTCGGTGAACAGGCTGTATACCCATACACAAACCTGCTTCTTATCCTGTTCTTTGAACTGACCCTGACGGTTGATGGTCCAGCTTAACAGCCAGCTGGAATCCTGACAGCTTACGATACCGCCGGTAACGACTTTGCCGCTTCTGGGATCTCTCTGGCAGATTTTCTCAATATAAGGAATGATTTTATCATCCAGAGTGGTAACAGTTGCAGATTCCCAGTTGGTCTTTTCAATATCGGAGCAGAACTTCTCGGGATGACCAAAGGAAGGATCCTGACGGGCGATATTTTTCCACAGATCCCATACGCCGCTGTTGCGAACTTCTGCATCGCCCACCGGAGCGTGATTCTGATCTCCGTAGATCGTTCCCTCTGTGCAGCTGCCGTTTGTTACGAATACCAGATCGTTTTCGGTTAAGGCAATCTTCTGCTCTTTCCCCTTTACCTTGCATTCGATGGTCTTTGCAACCTTTTTGCCGTCATGGAAATCAAAGATAACGTTGGTAACCTCGGTATTGAACTGGAACTGTACGCCTGCGTCCTCCAGGTATTTCTTCATCGGAAGGATCAGGGATTCATACTGATTGTATTTGGTGAATTTCAGGGCACTGAAATCCGGAAGTCCTGCGATGTGATGGATGAAACGCTGGAAGTACAGCTTCATTTCCAGTGCGCTGTGCCAGTTCTCGAAAGCAAACATGGTGCGCCAGTATAACCAGAAGGTGGAGTTGAATACCTCGTCATCGAATACGTCTTCGATGGTCTTGTCGTACAGGTCTTCATCTTTTGTCAGGAACAGCTTCATGATTTCCATGCAGCCCTTCTGGCTTAAATTGAACTTGCCGTCCGTGTGTGCGTCTTCACCGCGGTTTACGGTTGCACGGCACAGGGAGTAGTTGGGATCGTGCTTATTTAACCAGTAATACTCGTCCAGTACGGATGCACCGGGCTTTTCCAGGGAAGGAATGCTGTGGAACAGATCCCACAGGCACTCGAAATGATTTTCCATCTCACGTCCACCGCGCATTACATAGCCTCTGGAGGGATCAAAGATACCGTCACATGCGCCGCCTGCAACGTCCATTGCTTCCAGAATGTGGATGTGGGAGCTGGGCATCTGACCGTCTCTTACAAGGAAGCACGCTGCTGCGAGAGAAGCCAGTCCGCTGCCTACCAGATATGCATTTTTGTTGTCAACGCCTTCCGGTTTTTCGGGACGGGCGAATGCTTCGTAGTTACCGTTGGTGTAGTAAATGCCCTTGCTGTTTTTCTCATATTTGCCCCGCTCTGTGTTGCGATAGCTCGGGTCAGGAGCAGGCATTTTGATGGTTTTTTCTGCGGTCTTTGCGACTGCTTCTTTAATCTCACCAGATAAGGTCTGACCTTCCTCTGCAAGATGGTCTGTATGTTTTTTTGCTGCAAATACTGCTGCGCCGACGCCTGCTGCGAGGACAGCTGCTTTTGAAAGACCGGAATGTTTCTTTGCCATGATAAAATCCTCCATTTTCGATTTTCAATACCAATTTGTCAGTAAAAGGATGCCCGAATTTTCGGGAAACAATGAGAAATTTTTTCCTCTGTTTGTTTTATAGCTGTATCATATCGCAGGAAATGAGGTTCCTCAATTCACAGAATTGAAAGAGTGTAGCAAAATTTCCCAGTTTTTGAAATGTGTCTAAGATATAGGAGAAAACAGACGGACGGGTTGGCTTTTTATCCCGGACATGGAGGGTTCACATAAGATTGACATGGCGATAGATTCCGTTAAAATAGAAAGAAAGAGACGACAAACAGGGGCAGTAGAGTATGGAATATTTGGATATCGTAGATGAAAATGGAGTACCGACCGGGAAAATAGCAGAACGGACAGCTGCACATAAGCAGGGACTGCGGCACCGTACCTCTCATGTCTGGATCCTGCGGGAACGGGCAGGAAAAGTCGAGGTACTGCTGCAGAAAAGAAGTCAGAATAAAGATTCCTTTCCGGGCTGTTACGATATTTCCAGCGCCGGACATATCCCTGCAGGGGTAGATTTCATTCCGTCTGCGCTGCGGGAGTTAAAGGAAGAACTGGGCTGCAGTGTTTCGGAAAATGAGTTGATTTATTGCGGACAGCGCAGATTTTCCTATGACGGCGTTTTTCATGGAAAGGAATTTCATGACAGGCAGGTCAGCAACGTTTATGCGCTATGGCTGGATCGAAGGCCGGAGGATTTTGTCCTGCAGAAAGAAGAACTGGAGAAAGTGCGCTGGTTTGAATTTGAAAGCTGTCTGAGACTGGTTGAGAAGAACGAAATTCCGCATTGCATTTATTTGGAAGAGCTGCAGATGCTGCTTCCAGAGGTGCGGAAGCGGGAAAGGCTCTGTATTCTGGTCACGCCGCCAGTGACGGAGGAAGAAAAGCAACAGCTTTTGCAGGCTGCGCCGGGACAGAAGTTTTTCTTTACGGAAAAGCCGGAGGTGACAGAAGAACAGCTGCGGCGCGCGGACATTATCCTTGGCAATTTGCAGAGTCCTTTGCAGTTAAAAAAGTGTGAAAACCTCAAATGGATTCAGTTGAATAATGCCGGGACGGAAGGCTATTGTGAACCGGGGCTTCTGCCGGAGGGTGCACAGCTTGCGAATGCGACGGGTGCTTATGGAATGGCGATTTCGGAGCATATGATCGGTTGTCTGTTTGCCTTGCGGAAAAAATTGCTGCTGTATTGGGACAACCAGAAAGCACATTGCTGGCATTCGGAAGGACATGTAAAAGTAATCGAAAGATCGAATGTACTGGTGATCGGCTGCGGTGATATCGGAATGACGTTCGGCAGAAAGATGAATGCACTTGGCTGTCGGGTGAGCGGAATCCGCAGAAGAGTTTCTAAAAAGAGCGACTGCCCGGAATGGATGGAGGGTATGTACGGCATGGACAGTCTGGAAGAACTGCTTCCAAAGGCGGATATCGTGGCGATGAGCCTGCCGGGCAATGCATCGACGTATCATGTGCTGAGCCGGGAGCGGATTGCGTTGTTGTCGGAAAATGCGGTTGTTTTAAACGTCGGACGCGGAACGGCAATCGATACGGATGCCCTTGCGGATGCGCTGTATGCGGGAAAAATCGCGGGGGCCGCGCTGGACGTCACAGATCCGGAGCCGCTTCCGGCAGACCATCAGCTCTGGAATGCGCCGAATCTCTTGATTACGCCGCATGTTTCCGGAGGTTTTTCCCTTCCGGAGACGCTGGAAAAGATCGTCGGACTGTTTGCAGACAATCTGGAACGGTATTTTGCAGGACAGCCGATTGAAAATCTTGTGAATCTGCAGACGGGGTATCGGGAGTAAAGTGCCTGTAAAGCAACTGTGGATTGCTGGCAGTTATGTACCGCAGGCGTGTAGAGTCCCAGTGAATTGTGTGGGATTTTTAGCGCAAAGCGCCTGCAAAATGGAGATCAGTATGGAAAAAGCATATAAACTGGAATTTGGGGGACAGCCCGGCGGAGAGCTTTTCATGACTTGCTGCGGGTGCTCCCGGACAGAACCCCTGCACTGCTTCGGACCGGCGATGAAGCCGCATTATCTGATTCATTATGTATTAAACGGCAGGGGGATTTTCAAAATGGAGGGCGAGGAATATCCGCTGGAAGCAGGATGCGGATTTTTGATTGAGCCGGGGCAGATGAGCTTTTATCAGGCGGATGAAAAAGATCCGTGGATGTACATCTGGGTCGGCTTTGCGGGCGAGCGCGCGGAAGAATATGTCAAAAGCATGGGGATATCCCCGCGGCACCCGGTGTTTCATTCGGAGCAGTCGGATGAGCTTTACAGCATTGTCCGGGACATGATGGATCATAATACGGTCGGCGTTGCAAACGAGCTGCGCCGAAACGGTCTGCTGCATATTTTTCTGTCGGTTGTGGCGCAGAGTATGCCGGAGGAAAGGCGGGAGGAAACGGATCGGGCGAACCAGTATGTCCGCCGGGCAGTGGAATTTATTCAGCGTAACTACTGCAACCCGATCCGGGTGACGGACGTGGCGGATTATGTCTGTGTCAACCGCAGTTATCTATATACTCTGTTTCAGAAATCTCTCGGTATGTCCCCGCAGCAGTTTTTGGCGGCGTACCGGCTGACAAAGGCTGCGGAAATGCTGATGGTGCCACATCTGCCGGTGGAAAGCATCGCATTGTCTTGCGGATATCAGGATCCGCTTGTGTTCAGCAAGGCGTTTCGGCAGATGAAGGGGGTTTCCCCGACGATGTATCGGAAGCAGATTCAGCAGGACGAAAACCGCGTCAACCGGGAGCACTTAAAACAGGTAGAGGAGTTTATCTCCAAAGTCGGCAGGCTCGAGCTGGGCGGGGAGCCGTGACGGAAGCGCGGCGCGGGTGTGTCGGGGGACACAGAATGTATAATGCTGTAGAAGCGCAGACAGAATAGATCGCAACGCGCTGCGGCACAGGAAAGGAACGAAATGCTCAGGATTGCATATTGTGAGGATGAGTCGGCACAGGCACAACAGGTCAAATCTTTTTGGAAAGAATGGAGCAAGGCGCGGGAAATCAACTGTCAGGTGGAGATTTTCCAGAACGCGGAAAGCTTTCTTTTCGCGCAGGAACCGCTCCGAAGGCTTCCCTATGATATGCTGCTGTTGGATATCCGTATGAAAGAAATGGATGGATTTGAACTGGCGAAGAATATTAGAACATTTGATTCTGAACTGAAAATCGTATTTTTGACATCCGATCCCGGTTATGTATTTGAGGGCTACGAGGTCGCAGCGTGGCGGTATCTGTTAAAGCCGGTGACAAAGCAGAAGCTGTTCGAGCTGGGAGATGCATTGGCGGCGGAACAGGGCAGGAGGAAGCCGTCCGTTTTGCTGGAGCAGTCCGGGGAGCAGGTTCGCGTCGATCTGGATGAGGTTCTTTCTGTGGAGGTCTGTGGACACTACACGACGATTTGCCTGACGGATGGGGAAAAGCTGGAGATCAAACAGAGCTTTGCTGCGGTACTGGGGCGGCTGAATGAAGCTGTGGGCGCGGGGCAGATGGGACGCATCGGCAGCGGAAGAGAAGCGGCGCAGATAGAGCACATCGGCAGCAGTGTGAATGCCGCGCTCGAACCGTTGCCCATCGCGTCTGCGCCACGGTTTATTAGATGCCACCGGAGCGCGGCGGTCAATCTGGAAAAGATCGTCCGGATCGGGAAGCAGAGCTGTCAGTTGGAAGGAAAGGTGGAGCTGCCGGTCAGCCGGGGCATGTACCGCGAGCTGAATCAGGCGTTTATCAGGGAAAACTTACGACATGAGTAACTGGAAATTTTGGATTGCACTGGTTGTAGTCGGGCTGGTTATCTGCCTGGCAGCGATTGTTATGGTCTGGAAAATTTTGCAGAAGCAGTACGAAAAATCGATGCTCGATTACCAGAACCGTATGCTTTCGCAGGAGATGGAAGAGGTAAAGACGATTTATAAAACGATGCGTGGCTGGCGGCATGATTATCACAATCATATGCAGTCGGTAAAAGCGTACTTGGCGGAAGAAAATACAGCAGGTGCGCAGGCATACCTGGATAGGCTGGAAACGGATCTGGATCAGGTGCGGTTGCTGTTCGATACCGGTAACCTGAATGTGGATGCGATTTTGAATGCGAAAATTTCGCTGGCGCTGGAAAGAGAGATTCCGTGCCATTACAAGGCGACGATTCCGAAACAGCTTTCGGTTTCGGACATTGATCTGTGCGTGATTTTGGGAAATCTGATCGACAATGCGGTGGAAGCTTGTCGGGATGTGGAGCCGAAAAGTCAGTTTCTGCGCCTTTACATCGCACCGATGAAGCAACAGTTCTATATTTCGGTCAGTAACGCAACGAACGAGTTGGTGCGTAAACTGGACGAGGACTATATTTCCAGAAAACGTGGAGACCACGGGCACGGCTTAAAGCGAATTGACGTCATGGTGGAAAAATACGGCGGCTATATCAACCGAAAAAATGAGCCGGGCGTTTTTGTGACAGAGATTATGTTGCCGCTGTAAAAAATAGGATACACGCCTTGCGAGTCAGAAAAAAGCAGGACTATGTCGCTTGTGCATGAATTTTGACAGTTCATGCACTTTTTTTATACAAGGAAAAAAGTATGTTACAATCGACAGCAGAACAAACAGAGGAGGAAGCCGGTGTGAAAGAGAAAAATTACAGCGTAGCACAGAACCTGTTTTACATATTTCACCCTGTGTGGAAGGAAAAACCGCACTACATGCTGATGCTGATCGGCGAAGCGGTTCTGAGCATCGGGATGATGCTGATGGCTGCAGCAGTGAGCGCAGTTGCGGTATCGAGTCTGGAAAAAGGAAATGACGTGATCGTTTTAATTGGTTCGATTATGGCGTTTTTTATCTGCTATGGAGCTGGAAATGTCGTGTATACATTCCTGAAAATTCGAAACTCCTTGATTCATATCGAAATGCGTCTGGAATGGTATGTACCGGAACTGTTTTTAAAATGTATGGGAATGTCAGTGGAAAAATCCGAACAGGAGAGCACAAGACAGCGGGTTGAGAAGGCAATCCTGGCAGTTTCATGTAACAATAGGGGAGTCGAGGGAATGAGCCGAAACGGGATGACTTTTCTGGCAAATGTGCTGGGAATGGTCGTTTATGTCCTGATTGTCGGAGGTCTGGACATCCGGATTCTGGGACTGCTGATCGTACTGTCGGGGCTGACACTGATTTCTTCAGAAGCAGCAGTCAGATATGATAAAAAAGTGACAGACCGGATGGCGTCTGAGGAACGGATATTAAACTACGTTGAGCATATTGTGGACGATACGGCGGGCGGAAAGGACATCCGGATTTTCAACCTGTCTGGATGGCTGACTGGCAAATATGAGCAGGCAATGACGGCGCGCAGAAAATTAAACTACGGCTATGATATACTGGATTTTTGCGGCAACGCGACGGAGATTGTTCTGGCTGGTGTCCGTGATCTTTGCTGTTATTTTTATCTGCTTTCGATGATGCAGAAAGGAATGTCCGTTGGAAATTTCGTTTTTTACCTGGGATTGATCAGCGGATTTGCGTCATGGTTTTCCCAGCTGAGCAAAACCTATGGTGAGATGCGCAAAAACAATCATCAGGTCAATGAATTTCGGAGCATTGTGGATGAAGAAAAAGAAGGCTTGGAACATAAAAAAATACCGACAGATGGGTTTGATGAGCTGGAAATCGTGTTTGACAACGTTTCCTATTGTTATCCAGGTACGGAGAAAAAAGTGCTGGATCAGATTTCTTTTATATGGGGAAAAGGGGAACATCTGGCGCTTGTCGGCTTAAACGGTGCGGGAAAATCGACGCTGGTGAAGCTGATCTGTGGATTTTATGTTCCGACGAACGGTCGTGTGCTGGTAAACGGTGTCGATACGCGGGAGCTGAATCTGACAGAATATTTTAAACACCTTTCTGCGGTTTTTCAGAATGAATGGATTCTTTCCTATACAATAGCGGAAAATGTTGCGATGGGAAAAGACTGGGAGAAAGATCGGATCTGGGAGGCGTTAAAGCTCGCCAAAATCGATTCGGTAGTAAAAGCGCTGCCGAACGGGATTTTTACTTATCTCGGAAAAGAAATCGACCAGAATGGAGTGCTGCTTTCCGGTGGAGAGCTACAGAAGCTTTTCTGGGCGCGTGCGCTGTATCGCAATCCGAAGCTGATTTTGCTGGACGAGCCGACTGCGGCGCTGGACGCGCTGGCGGAGGATCAGCTGTATCAGGCTTATCACAAAATGACGGAGAAAAAAAGCGCTATGTTTATTTCGCACAGGCTTGCGTCGACGAGATTTTGCGACACAATTCTAATGCTGGAAAACGGAAAAATAGTGGAATCTGGGACGCACGAAGAGCTGTTGGCGAAAAAAGGCTCTTATGCGAAGCTGTTTGAGGTGCAGAGTCGTTATTACAGGGAGGGACAGGAAAATGGATAAGGCAGCAGGAATGAGCATCCGGAAAATGTGGAATTACTGCATTTTCCAGTCTTCCCGGTATCGGGGAATGAAATATATCATCGTGCTCGGAGCGTTGAGTGCGGCGTCGGTTTCGTATATCAACAGCTTTTTGTATGCGGGAATTCTGGATCTGCTTCTGGCAAAGCAGTATAGCGCGGCAAAGGAACAGATTTTAATTCTGGTTGTGACAGTCGTGCTTGTGAGTCTGACAGCGCGGGCATGTGAGCTGATGTTTCGGCATTATACGGAGCCGAGCGCCCTGGAAACGAAAAAGAAAACGGCGCAGAAAACATTTTTAATGGAGTACGAGGAGCTGGAAAAGGAAGCTGTCATCCGGGCATTTCAGCGGGTGCGCAGGGGAATTAACGGACACGGCGGCATCACCCAGCAGCTGATGGATATGTATCATTTTTTCACCGGAATGATACAGGCGGTTTTTGCGGCGTTCTTTCTGGGAGTGCTGCTGGTACAGTCTGACTTTTCCAAAGAAAACAAACTCCTGTTTGCAGTAGGAACGGCGTTTCTTTTGCTGGCGTTTGCAGCTTTTTTTCAGCTGGGGAATCTGGCGGCAGACCGGATTGGCAAGCTGGATCTGGAAAAAAACAGAGCCAATGAAGCCGGAAATTCAGAAGGCAACTATCTGTTTGGTGTTTCCTGTTCGGATCGTTACATCAAAAATATCTGGATGTATTCCATGAAAGGGTATCTGGTCGGGAAATATCAGAAAATGACGGCTCGGATTTTTGCAAAGTATATCAACGCGGAACGAATGATCGGTGTATACAATGGAATGGTTATGTTTGCGCTGGAAATTCTGACCGGATTTATTTATGTATACATCAGCTGCAAGGCACTGGCGGGGAGCATTTCGGTCGGGCAGGTGGTTATGTATGCCGGGGCGATCGTTACGATGATCAATGCGATTCGGAATATGATGGAGTTAAAAATACGGATCAATTATTCCAATGAATATTTAAAGACCTATGAGGAATTTTTAACGCGTCCGAACATGCACTATGACGGCACGCTGCCGATTGAAAAACGGGACGACGGCGATTATGAGCTGGAATTTTCCCACGTTTCGTTCCGGTATCCGGGCACGGAAAAGGATGTGCTTTCGGATGTGAGTCTTCGGTTTAAAGTCAGAGAAAAGCTGGCGGTTGTCGGCAGAAACGGCGCGGGAAAAACGACGTTAATCAAGCTTTTGCTTCGGTTGTATGAGCCAACTTCGGGAACGATTACGTTGAACGGGATTGATATCGGAAAGTACGATTATCAGGAATATGTGCAGATTTTTGCGGCGGTATTTCAGGATTTTCGAATATATCATCTACCGTTGGATGAAAATCTTGCAGGTTCGGAGAATGTGGATGCTGAGCGGGTGAAAACTGTGCTGGAGCAGGTCGGTCTGAGGGAGCGCGTTGCCCGCATGAAGGATGGCGCGCATACGCTTTTGGGGCACGATATTGGGGACGGCGAACTGCTTTCCGGAGGGGAAGAACAGAAGCTGGCGATCGCACGGGCGCTTTACAAAGACGCGCCGTTTGTCATTCTGGATGAGCCGACCGCAGCGCTCGATCCGATCGCAGAGGCGGAAATCTACGAAAATTTCGATGCACTGGTCGGCAAAAAAACAGCAATTTACATTTCCCACCGCATGAGCAGCTGCAAGTTCTGCGACCGGATCATCGTGCTGGATAGCGGGCGGCTCGCAGAGGCTGGCACGCATGAAACGCTCATGCGGCAGGAGGGGATTTACTATGCGCTGTATGAAGCGCAGGCGAAGCATTACGCGGAGTGAAGAAAGAGGCATTACTTTCGGATTTCGGCGAGCACCTCGTTAGGAATAACAAATTCCGGGCAGCCCATGGACATCGGTGCAACATCGCCTTCGTTGAAGCAAACCACAACCTCGTTGTTCTGATTCAAGTAGAAGGAAGTGTTGTCTGTGATAGAGGTAAAATCCCATTCCGGCATATCGGAATCGAGCCAGTAGATTTTATTTTCATCTGCCGCCATCTGTTCTTTCATCTGCTGTTTGATATTGTCGCTGATAGTGGTTAAATAATCGCTGCCCTCCTGGAAGAGATCTGCAAGCTGCAGGCGTTTTCCGGTGGAAAGGTCAATGGTGTAGTAGTAGTTCCATTCCGCACCGCTTCCGGCAGACTGGAAACAGGTCAGTTTCAGGGTGAAATACTGATCTGTGGTCGCCAGAATTTCGGATTTGACGGTCATATTCTGGTAACCCTCTTCATTTGCCTTACTTTCTTCGAATTCTGCGATCAGGCGGTCTGTGATGGCCTGAATCTCTGTATTGATTTCCTCTGCTGTTTTCTTCGTCTGTTCGGAAACGGCGGAGGATTTTTGTGTATCCGCGTCAGTGTCCGGTGCGACAGTTACCTCCGGAACCTGAATGTCTGCGCTGTTTCGGTCATCTTCGTAGTGATAGTCCCGGAAGGTAACGACTTCAACAAGCCTGGAGAGCACAGGAACCTGGCTCATTGCGTAGGCAACGGAAGCGGAGGTGTTCGGTAAGATGACCAGAGCGGCAGCGGCAGCAGCAGCGGCGATCCCGCAGCGGCGTGCGATGGAGCGTCTGTGGGAGACAGAGCTGTGGGCAGCATTGGAACCCTGCTGGCTGTTCTCCTGCTTTGCCTGAGAGATCTTTAGTTTCATTTGTAAAAGCTGTTCTTCGGACATGTGGATGTCCTGATATTCTTTTTTCAATTCCTGTAACTGTTTTTCACGATTTTCCATAATAAAAATCCTTTCTGAGAGTGATGGCGGGGCTGAGCCACCGCTTGAATGGTGTTGAACTTGCTGCACGCTGATGGGTCTCGAATGTGGTCGGCAGCTGTGTCGGGCGGTCAGTCCAGCGACAACCGGAGTTTTTTGAGACTGCGGTATAGTCTGCTTTTGATGGTATTTGTGTTTTCTTCCATGATGGCTGCAATGTCTTCCAGCTTCATATCTTCAAAATATTTCAGCTCTACGATCATGCGGTCGCGGGGCGGCAGCAGCTCCAGCGCATGTTTCAGATCGAAATTCTCGTAAGCGTCTTCGTAGTGTGGCTCGTCGTTTCCTTCTTCCAACGGCTCTGTTTTTTTCTGCTTACAGAAAGAAAAAATCTCGTTGAGCATGATTCGATACAGCCAGGTGGCTGCATAACGGACCTCTTTTAAGTCAGAGCTGCTTCGGATAGCTTTATATGCGCCGTTCTGGACGATATCTCCTGCGTCTGCTTCGTTGTGGACGTAGCTGTAAGCGAGCCGGTAATATTGATCGTAATTTTGCAAAAGCAGATCTTCTACCGCTTTTTCTTTTGTTTTTCCGGATAATGATATCACGAAGAAATTCGCCTCCTTCTTTTGTTGTTCTGAGGATTAGACGTTGTAGGCGGGAAAAAAGTTTCAGGAAGTTTTAAATTTACTCTACCATACCATTATTTTTAACAAAGTTGGTTGAAAAATTTCCGAAAATAGAACTAAAGGTTCTTGAGTAGAACTAAGGGCTCGTGGAGCGGAACAGATATGAAACCTATACTTTACCCATACTATCAGTACGAGACTATAACGATAAGGGGAAGGGAAAAAGTATATGCTTGGGGAGCAGATTAAACGGTGCAGGGAGAAGCGCGGATTTACACAGGAGCAGCTTGCGGAAAAAATCGGAGTCAGCATAGAGACGATTTCCAGTATTGAACGGGGCATCAAAATGCCCAGACTGCAGAATTTTGTGGCGATCGCAAATCAGCTTGGCGTTTCAGCAGATGAACTTCTGCAGGACGAACTGGATTTTGGATTTATCGCGGAAGCGAACGCTCTTTCCAAAAAGCTGGAGGAGTTGTCGAGGGCAGATCGGAAGCGGATTTTAGAGACCATGAACTTTCTGATTGTACAGGCTGGCGGAAAATCGGAATAAGAGTTTCGTTTTTCAGTGGATAAGAAAAATTGCATCGGACTGGAGAAACGACAGAAGCAGGCAGGAGCTGACGGGTATCTGAATCGGACGGAATAGGATAGGAAGCGTCGGCTCCGCTTGACCCTGAGAAAAGGAGAGGTGATGTGCTTTTATAATTATCAATAATGATAGTGTATTATATGGTAGTAATAAGGATTGATAAAGCAAAGGTTCTGTGGTAGGATAAAAGCAAAGAAAGGCTTTAGGCTATCCGCAGAATCGGAAAGGATAGCATATGAGTGAAACGGAAGATAAAAAAAGAGAAAAACGGCATCAGGAAGATCTTGAGCGTCTGCGTAGTTTCCGACCGATTGACGATACATTCATGCGGGGACTTTTTAAAGATAATCTCCCACTGGCAGAACTGGTTCTTCGGATTATTACCGGGAAAAAGGATCTGACACTGTTAAAGTGTGAAACACAGGCGGATTTAAAGCGGGTGACCGGAGCAAGGTCGATTTGCCTGGATGCGTATGCAGAGGACAGTACAGGGAAAAAATACGATATGGAGGTTCAACGGTCGGATAATGGAGCCGATCCGCATCGTGCGAGATACCATTCCAGTGTGATGGACGTGGAAAATCTCGATGAAAAGCAGGATTACAGAGACTTGCCGGATACTTATGTGATCTTTATCACGGAAAAAGATTATTATAAGGCAGGGAAGCCAATGTATGTGATTCAGAATATGAACCTTACGCTGAACCAGCCGTTTGAGGATGGAACACATATTTTATATGTAAATGGCGAATACCGCGGCGATTCGGATTTGGGCAAGCTGATGCACGATTTTAATTGTACGGATGCGGAAGATATGTATTTTGACCTATTGGCGGAAAAGACGCGGTATCTAAAAGAGAATCCGAAAGGAGTGAATGAAATGTGCAAGGTTATGGAAGATTTGAGAAATGAGAGCTACGCGGAAGGACGCGAAGAAGGACGCGAAGAACAGGCAAAAATAACTGCTTTCAGAATGGGCAAAAAAGGGCGTTCACCGGAAGAAATCGCGGAGCTGATTGATTTTGACGTGGAAACAGTGAAAAAATGGCTGCAAACTACAGAAGAGTAAAAGAATAAAGGAATGCAGTCAAAATCGCAGAGCAGCAGCGGATTGGAAATTAAGTATAGTTAATTTTGAAGCTGGGAAAAATTTAGGTATTTGTGGAGAATTCAAAAGTTCTATTGCATAAAAATTTTCATTATGGCATAATATATTATAGAATTGCGGCGGACGTCTGCGGACTATGCCTAAGGGAGTTGGATGCGTCCAGCTTCCTTTTTTACTTTTTAGCAAATTTACATCTTTTTCGTCCATGTTATATTAGTACATAGGTGGACGGAAAATGATGATTTTCGTGATACGAATCTGCAACATTTCAGCAGATCTATAAGAACGTCGGTGCATCTCAGGATGATGCAGAGAAATTTAATCCCAACTTTGGGCAATAGTTTACGGATTTGACGGGAAATAGTGCGCAATATTGCGCCTGTGCGCAGAAAAGGCGCCCGAAATGGAAATTTGGTAAAATTTACAAATTCTGGTATTATTGACAAATAAATTCTATGCTTTTATAATGAAACTACCCTTTAGCAGAAAGCATTTCAATTTTCAAATCAGCATTTTTTTCATTTTTAAAAGGCAGTGATCTGCCTTTTTCAAGGGCGATTCAAGCTGCTATACCTGTTGCTGTGCGCAACAGGAAGCAGCTAAATTGCAGATCCCTACATCAAAGGACAACAATTGAATAAAAAATTTATATTCTGTGAGGAAAAGCCATGAAGAAAGAGATCAGTCTGGCGGAAGCTGCGCAGGAGCTGCAATTGTCCAAGACAACCATATCCCGTGCACTTTCCGGAAAAGGAAGGATCGGGAAAGAGACACAGGATCGTATTGCGCGTTTCCTTGAGGAACAAAACGCAGTGGTAAAAACCAGAAGTGGCATGGAGAAGAGCAAAAATATTGCAATCCTTTTTCCTTCCCATGCAATCGTTGCAGAAACCCCTTTCTTCCAGAACTGTCTGGACGGTGTTTATACCTATTGCAGTCAGAAAGGGTATGATCTTTTCTATGTATCGGAAAAGAATGACGATCTTTCAAAATTAAAACAACTGTTGGATAGGAAGAAGGTAGACGGTTTTATTCTGACCCACTATCAACTGGGGAATAACCTGATTCAATACCTGCAGATGAAGAAGGTACCGTTTGTCCTTATCGGCTCCATTGACGATGATTCAGTGATCCAGGTGGACAGTGATCATAAAGCAGCAGGAATTGAACTGGCATCCATGTTACTGCGAAACGGGGAGAAAAACATAGCGCTGCTTTCAGCTGACAGCAATAATATGGTCAATCGGTACAGATGTGAAGGATTCCTGGGTGTGATCTGTCAAAAAGGAAGCAGTAATAACCAGGAACTGTTTTTTCAGAATGTGGATGGGCCTATGGAACTGGATCGGGCTGTTTTAAAAATCGTGGACAATAAGGCGGATTGTGCAGTGTGTACGGATGACGCCCTGTGCAAAAAGCTTGTTCGCAAGCTTCAGGAATATGGATGCCGGATACCAGAGGAGATCAGGGTCGCGTCCATGCACGACAGTATCCATATGGAAATGAACAATCCTCCAATTACGGCCATCCGGGTGGATGGTCATCAATTGGGATCAATAGCAGCAAAGGTTCTGATCGGAATGCTGGAAGGGAAAAAGATGCCGATTAAGAGTTGTGCTAATTACGAAATCCGCCTGAGACAATCGACAAAAAGAAAGAAGGAGAAACTGATATGAAACAAAAAAATAATTTTCTCGGTAAGCTGAAACGATATCGGGTTTTATTGTTAATGCTCCTTCCGGCCGTGCTGTATGTGATCCTATTCAACTATATTCCTATGGCCGGGATCGTTCTGGCATTTAAGAAATATAACTATGTAGACGGTATCTTCGGGAGTCCATGGAATGGGGTGGATAATTTTAGGTTCTTTTTTAAATCCGGTCAGGCATGGAAAGTGACCAGGAACACCTTCTTGTATAATGCGGCCTTTATTATCGTCAATAACATTTTGCAGCTGGCGGTGGCAATTTTTCTGGTGGAAATCAAAAATAAGAGATTTCGCAAAGTTTCCCAGTCCTTTATGTTCTTGCCCTATTTTATTTCATGGGTCGTGGTATCCGTAATTGCCTTCAATATCCTGAGTTACGACGATGGAATCGTGAATAAGGTGATTGTTGCGTTCGGCGGAGAAAAAGTAAACCTGTATAACATGCCGAAAATATGGCCTCTAATTATTATTGTATTCAATGCCTGGAAAAGTGTGGGATATGGCTCCATTCTTTACCTGGCTTCCATTATGGGAATTGACACATCCATCTACGAGGCAGCCGAGATTGACGGAGCAGGGAAATTGCAGCGCATTTTTAAAATTACCATTCCGATGGTGCGTCCTACCATGATTATTTTGGTGCTGCTGGCAGTAGGCGGAATTTTCAGAGGAAATTTTGATCTGTTTTACAATTTAATCGGAACCAATGGCACGTTGTATGATGTGACGGATGTGATCGATACGTTTACCTTCCGTGCACTCATCAACAACAATGATATTGGAATGGCTGCAGCGTCTGGCTTTTTCCAGTCCGTTTTATGCTTTGTAACCGTTATTTTCGCAAACCGTTTGGTTTCGAGCTACGATAAGGATTATGCATTATTTTAGGAGAGAATGCGATGAAGAAAAAAAGTTTAAAGAAGTCAGGACGAAAAAAGATCAGTGGCGTAAATGTGGTCGGATACCTGTTTTGCGGTCTGATAGCGCTTGTTTGCCTGATTCCTTTTATCATGGTGCTGGCAGCATCATTTACTTCGGAAGAAGCGATTTCCCTATATGGATTCAGTCTGTGGCCGAAAGAATTTTCGCTGGAAGCATATAAGGCAGTTTTCAAGTCGCCGGCGGTAGTGGCGAAAGCCTATCTTGTCACGATCACGCTGACTTTAGCAGGTACGGCGATAGGCTTGTTGCTGCAGACTATGACCGCATATGTCCTTTCCAGACGAGATTTTGAATGGCGAGGCGGTTTCTCTTTCTTCTTTTATTTTACGACTTTATTTAACGGAGGATTGGTTTCCATATACATCCTGATGACAAGATACCTGGGATTGAAAAATTCCTACCTGGCTCTGTTGCTCCCATTGCTTTTTAACGTTTATAATCTGCTGATCATGAAAAGTTATATGCTGTCCGTTCCGGAGTCTTTGATCGACGCTGCGAAAATCGATGGCTGCGGGGACTTTATGATGCTTTTCCAGGTAGTTATGCCGCTGGTTCGTCCTGCTCTGGCAACAGTAGGACTTTTCATTGCACTGGCCTATTGGAATGACTGGTATAATGCAATGCTTTACATATCGGACAACGAAATGTTTCCGCTACAGTATTTCCTTTATGAACAAATCAACAATATTCAGGCATACCGAAAGATTTTGTCCAGTGCTGCCAGCGGCGCAGTAGCAGCGGCATTCAATTTGCCAACCCAGTCCCTCAAGATGGCGCTTACGGTAGTGGCGACCGGACCTATCGTTTTTGCCTATCCGTTTGTACAGAAATATTTCGTTCAGGGAATCACCATCGGTGCTGTAAAAGGATGATGAAACCGGGGAGCGCAACGTTGCGCACGGTTTCCTGCAAAAACTGGTTGATATTGCAAAAAGTTGAAAAAAATAATTGGGTTTTATGCGAATTGATGTAAAAAATGAAATAAGATACTATTTTCTTATGAAGAAAATGCTGCTTCATAAAGGGGAAAATACATAGGGAATAGAAAAGGAGGTTCTTTATGAAAAAGAGACTGTTGTCTGCATTACTGTCGGGCGCATTATTGGGTACGCTTTTCCTTGGGGGTTGTGGATCGGGGGAGACACAAACCCAGAATAGCACAGAAACTGCAGCGAGCACTGCTGTTTCGGAGAGCGAGGGGAAAACCTATCGAGGAAATGATGTTTCAGAACCGGTAACGATTAAAATGTACCTCATTGGGGATCGCACCCCGGATTTTGATCTTGTGTACGATGAAGTAAATAAGAAACTGGAGGAAACCGTAAACGCTACGGTAGAAGTGGAATTTTTATCCTGGGCGGAGCACGATACCAAATATTCTCTTCTGTTTTCTTCCGGAGAAGATTTCGACCTGATTTTTACAGCTACAGGGTGGGCTCATTATAGTGAAACGGCTAATATGGGCGGATTTTATGAGCTTACACCGGAATTCATTTCTACTTACGCTCCGGACATCCAGGCAGTGGCACCGGAAGATGCCTGGGAACAGGCCCAAATCGACGGAAAAATTTATATGGTGCCCTGTTATAAAAATGAGTACGCGAGCGGCGGCAACCTCTTGGTAAGAGGCGACCTGATGGAAAAGTACGGCTATGAAGATATTACCAGCAGGGAAGAGTTGGAGGCATTCCTTGATGATGTATGTACAGGAGAAGCTTCCGTATCTGCATTAGGAACGGGCGGCGGAGAATTTCAGGATCTGTACGAATGGCTGACTCTTGGATATTCCGCTATCAATGGAGATGATAACAAGCTGTTCATGTATCATTATGCGGATCCTTCGGATCTGGAAGTACGCTATATTCTGGACTGGGATGAGTTTTCCGATTATTGTCATAAAATGCAGGAGATGTACGAGAAGGGCTACTGGTCAGCAGATTCGCTGAATTCACAGGATGAAAAGCAGGACAATTTTTTGAATGGAAAGTCAGCTGTAATGACGTGGAACCTGAGCAATCAGTTATCGTATGGACGAATCGCAAATTCGGAACATCCGGACTGGAACAGCAGAATCATTGATTTTGCTCCTGACCTTGCACAGAAAGTCTATCCATATACCAATAACGGTATGGCAATTAACAGAAACAGTCGTAATAAAGAAAGAGCGATGATGGTTCTGAACGAGTTTTATACCAACCCGGAAATTTATGATCTGACCAAGCTGGGTATCGAAGGGGTACATTGGGAAGCTGTTGGTGAGGATCAGTATAAGCTGCTGGATAAGAATTCGGATTATGGTGTAGACGCAAACTGTAACTGGGGATGGACAAACGAAGCGATCAACCGAACAGAATATGTGGAAAATCCTACTCTGCTGGATGAGACCTACACAGGAATCATTGAAGGTTATGCGGATAAAATCAAACATCATACCTTGGATGCGTTTGTATTTGACCCGACGCCTGTGAATACGGAAATCGCCATCATCAGTACGCTGATGGACAAGTATTATAAACCGCTGAATCTCGGCATGGCGAAGGATGTAGATGCCACTCTGGCAGAATTTTCAGAAAAAATGGAAGACGCCGGAGTTCAAAAGGTAATCGATGAAATGAACCGGCAGATAGAGGAATTTGTTGCACAAAGACAGTAAAGAGAGTTTTTTAAAGGAGAAACGCTTATGAGAGCATATGATCCGGGGAAGATCGGATGTTATGCCGGATGGAGAAGGTACGAAAAGAACCCGATAATCGGTGAACAGATCGGGGAAGTTTCCGATCCAATGGTCCTTCCAATAAAAGATAGATTTCATCTGTATTACAGTCATCGCTTCCTGAAGAAAATCCTGGTGGCGGTAGGAGAAAACGGATTGGATTTCCGTCCTTTTGCAGAAGACGGGGTAACGGAGGAAAAAACAGAATCCAAAGCCTATGTGATCGGTGACACATTTTACTCTGATGGAGGAGATTTTGGCTATTCCCTGATAAGGCGTCCAGAGCTGAAATGGGAAGCTGCTGTTTGCCAGCCGTTTGTTTTGTTTGCAAAAGGCAAGTACCACCTGTTTTATACAGGGAAGCGGTATGATCCGGTGACAGATGGATACGACCGATCCGTGATTGGACATGCGACAGGAAATAATGCAATGAACTGGATGGCATCCAGACAGCCTGTTTTAGAGCCTGATCTTTTGTGGGAGAGAAATGCGGTCTGCTATCCCTGTGTCATCTGGGATGAAAAGGAAGACCTCTTCAAAATGTGGTATTCCGCAGGAGATATAGAGAAACCGCTGGCAATTGGCTATGCAGTCAGTCGTGACGGTGAACACTGGGAAAAACCCTATTCCGAGCCTGTTCTGAAAAAGGACAACAGTGTATTGGAAAAAGAGAGAGTGGGCGCGTGCCATGTGCTTCGGGACGGAGAACAGTATGTGATGTTCTACACTGCCTGGCAGGATGCCTTTAAGTCCAGAATCTGTCTGGCCAGGTCTGAAGATGGAATTTGTTGGGAAAGACATCCCAACAATCCAATCATTACAGGAGGTCAGTTTGGTGCATGGGATGTGGAAGCGGTGTGCCGTCCGGCGGCAGTGCATCTGGAGAACAAGTGGATCTGTTATTATACCGGCTGTGCCAGAAAAAATCACAGAATTGGTGCATTGATCCATGAAGGAGACGATCTGGGATTTTGCGGAGGACCAAAATGATAGAACAGGATCTGACAAAAATCGGTTGTCATGGAAATTGGCGTCGATATAAAAATAATCCGATACTGAAGGACGATTGGGGAGAGACTTTTGATGTCACCGTAATCCAGGTAGGGGAAAAGCTCAGGATGTATCTGTCTTGGAGAAGTACGAATAGCATTGCATTCGTAGAAGGTGTAGACGGGGTACACTGGAGTGAACCGGTTATTGTTTTGTCTCCGGATTTTACTACAGGATGGGAAGATGATATCAACCGTCAGATCGTACTGGAAAAAGACGGAAAATATCTGATGTGGTATACCGGCATGAAATTCTTAGGTGCAGGAGAGCGAATGAGCAGCGGCAGATCCTGCATCGGATATGCAGAGAGTGAAGACGGAATCCATTTTACCAGGAGAAAAGACCCGGTAATGGAACCGGAAGAAGCCTGGGAAAAAACAAACCTGATGTGTCCTCATGTATTGTGGGATGAAGAACGGAATATTTTTAGAATGTGGTATTCGGCAGGAGGTTTCTGGGAGCCGGATCAGATTGGATATGCAGAGAGTGAAGACGGGATCCATTGGAAGAAACACCCGCAAAACCCTATTTTCAGACCTGAGCCTACACATTTCTGGGAGAAAGAAATTGTTTCTGCCTGCCAAATCTTTCCGATGGATGGATATTACTACATGTTTTATATCGGATTTGAAGACATGTATAAAGCAACGATCAACGTCGCAAGATCGAAGGATGGAATCGAAGGATGGGAACGGTATCCGCATAATCCGATTCTGTCTGGCGGCCCGGAAGGAAGCTGGGATGTAGAAGCTGTTTATAAGCCATGGGTTATGCACATGGATGGTCAGTGGTTGCTGTGGGCAAACGGAAGAAGAGCTGCAGTAGAACAGGTAGGACTGTATATTCACGACGGCGACAACATGTTTGAGGACTGGAATGACTGACAGGAGAAAATTGTGAAGAAAAAGTGGAAAAAGCTTGTTCTGACCGAAGTCAGTCCGTCCGGGTGGTTGAAAGAGCAGATGCAAATGCAGATGAACGGGCTTACCGGTTGTCTGCATGAAAAATGGGATAGTGTCGGTACCTATTCCGGCTGGTTGGGAGGTACTGGAGAAAGCTGGGAACGTGGTCCCTATTATCTGGATGGGCTACTGCCACTATCCTATTATCTGAAGGATGAGAAACACTTTGAAATTTGCAAAAAATTTCTGGACTGGACGTTAAAGAGTCAGGATAACGAAGGAAATTTCGGACCGGAACAGACCAAGGAAGATTATTGGTCTCGTTTCATAATGTTGAAAGTGATGATTCAATATTATGAAATAACGAAAAAGGAAGAGATTATTGAATTTATTGAAAACTATCTGAAGTATTTAAAAACAGCCATAGAAGACAGACCTTTAACAGGATGGACCCAGGCACGGACAGGAGACGTGCTATATGTGATCAAATGGTTGTATGAACGTTTCCCGGCGGAATGGATGATGGACCTACAGAGGGAAATCCGCAGACAGGCAATCGACTGGACCTCCCTGTTTGCTGATTTTCCTTATCCCAGACCCACTGCCCATTACTATGACTGGAATGCTTTGAAACGCTTTCAAAATGAGGAAGTGGTGCAGCTGATGCAATATCATCAGACGCATGTAGTAAATGTGTCTATGGGTCTGAAATATGCTGCAATGGAATACTTTTTCGACGGAGATGATGAAAAAAAGAAGCTGGGAATCGAGGCACCGGGAATCGTGGAGAAATACCATGGGATAGCCAGTGGAGCGATAAACGGGGATGAACATTTGAGCGGCGGATCACCGTCTCAAGGAGCAGAGCTGTGCGGCGTTGTGGAACAGATGTTTAGCCTGGAAACGATGATGGAAGTATTCGGGGAACCCGAACTGGCAGACCGGCTGGAAAGAGTTGCATTTAATGCCTACCCGGCATCGATCAGTGAAGATTACATGGCGCATCAGTATTTGCAGCAGGCGAATCAGATTCTCGTTTCCAATGCAAAACGTAACTGGTTTAATAATGGGGACGATTCTAACCTGTTCGGACTGGAGCCTAACTTTGGATGTTGTACGGCAAACATGCATCAGGGATGGCCGAAATTTGTACAGCACCTATGGTTTTGGGAAGACAATTGCCTGGTATCTGCAATTCCGGTGCCGAACCATCTTGAGACGAAGTCAGAAGGCAAGAGAATTGTGATTGACGTGGAAACGGACTATCCATTTGGAGACATCGTTTCTTATCTGGTCAGGGAAGCTGAAACGGACGTCAAACTGAAAATCAGAATACCGGGATGGTGTGCGAATCCGGAACTCCTGACAGAAGGGGTAAAGGCACGCAGGGAAGGAAAGAATTTCTGGATTGTGGAACATCTGGTATCGGGAAGCAGAATTACAATTCGGTATCCGATGGAGGTACGCTTCAGTAAGTGGTATCACGATAGCGTTGCAGTGGAAAGAGGAAGTCTGGTTTATGCTTTGAAAATGGAAGAAAACTGGGAAAAAGAGCGGGAATGCTGTGGAATTGCTGATTATCATATCAGCAGCACAGAACCATGGAATTATGCCCTCAATCTTCAGGATATTCCAAAGACAGAGATCTACGGGAAGAGAAAGAATCCATTTTCCCATGAAATGCCATCTTCACAGATCCGGATAAAGGCAAAACGAGTGAAAGAATGGGAAATGGTCTGTAATAGCGCTGGTCCGGTTCCGGACAGCCCTGTTTCCTCCACAGAAAAAGAAGAACAGATTACGCTGATCCCCTACGGTGCTACCGCATTGAGGATTTCTCAGTTTCCATATTATTAACATGTTATTTCCCATCTGTAAGCAAGCCTTATAGTGGATCCTTTTTGAGGAATGAAAGTGCTGCACTCCGTAAAATACTGGGATGCAGCACTTTTTGTCATAAAAGAGAAATATACAGAAAACTTTTTATTAAAAACCATAATATATAGAACAGACTCTGCGATCGGCAGGGGCATATGAGGTAGAGAGAACATGAGGGTACAATGGAACAGAAATTCTAAACTGTCTTATACACCGCAGTTTCTGACACTGGACAATACACCGTGGTTTCCTCTGATGGGCGAGATTCATTACAGTAGGGTTTCCAACGGACGATGGGAGGAAGAGCTGTATAAAATGAAAGCCGGGGGAATAGACCTGGTGTCGGCATATACCATCTGGATTCATCATGAAGAGGTGGAGGGAGAATGGGATTTTTCGGGGGATCGTGACCTGCGGAAGTTTCTTCAGACAATAAAGAATTGCGGTCTTCATTGCATTCTGAGAATCGGACCGTGGGCACACGGAGAGGTTCGAAACGGCGGATTTCCGGACTGGCTGATGCAGAAGGAAAAAGAAGGGCAGCTAGTAACAAGAACCAATGATCCGAAATATCTTCGCTATGTCAGGGAATTTTACGGAAAAATTGCAGAGCAGGCCAGAGGACTTCTTTTGTCTGATGACGGTCCGGTTGCGATGATACAGATTGAGAATGAGTATGGTCATGTGGGTGGAAGAACCGGAGAAGAAGGGGAAGCACACATGCGCATGCTGAGGCAGGTTGCCAAAGAGGTCGGACTGAAGGTCCCGATTTACACGGCAACCGGCTGGGGAGGAGCTGTGACAGGCGGAATGCTTCCTGTTATGGGTGGCTACTGTGAGGCTCCCTGGGATCAGCGGCTGACAGAAATCGAGCCCTCGGGGAACTATCTGTTCACGGAAGAAAGAAATGATCACAACATCGGCTCCGACCATGGAATAGGGGTTGGAATTACCTTTGATATGGAACAGGTTCCGTACCTCACTGCGGAGCTGGGAGGTGGGCTGCAGGTGACAAAACACCGGAGACCTGTAGTAAGTGGCAGAGATACCGAGGCAATGACATTTGTCAAGCTGGGAAGCGGCTGCAATCTTCTCGGATATTACATGTATCACGGAGGAACCAATCCAGAGGGAAAGCGGACAACGCTGCAGGAATCCCGGGAGACAGGATATCCGAATGATCTTCCTGTGAAAAACTACGACTTCAATGCACCAATCCGCGAGTATGGACAGCTGTCGGACAGCTATCGGAGAATACGGAGATTATCATTGTTTCTTCATGATTTTGGAAGTGATCTGGCTCGGATGCCCTATATTCCGCAGCCGAGGAACCCCGGAAAGCCGGAAAATTTTTCTGCGCTTCGCACAGCCGTCCGATATAATACGAAAACGGGGACAGGCTTTCTGTTTGTGAATAATTATGTTCGGCACTACCCTATGTCAGAACATCTAGAAACCGCGCTGCAGGCTTTTGGAAAAGACGGAAGAGAGGTGTATGCTGATTTCGGTAAACAGGATATCCGGGATGGAGATTACTTCTTTTATCCCTTCCGGATGCCGCTGGGTGAGCGTGCTGTTCTGGAAAAGGTCAGGGCAATTCCATTGTGCATGCTCCGGAATGAAAAGGGAGAGCCGGATACCTATGTTTTCTATACTAGAAATGGTGTAGATCCGGACTTTTGTGTGAGCGGAGATGCTTCTCCTATTACGATACTCACACTTTCTGAAGAGGAAGCGCTTCATGCACAGAAAATCATCCGGGATGGAAGAGAGCTTCTTGTGATTTCGGAGATGGATCTGTATCAGAGGGAGAATGGGACAATTGCAGGTCTTCTTCGGACGAAAAAAACGGCAATGCCGGAAGTCAGAGTCTATCCTTTACCAGAGCATGCGATTTTTAAAATGGAGCAGGTGGATGCGAATACCTTTCGGAGCTGTGAGAGTGTTTCGAATCCGGTTCGCTGCAGATTGACGGGAAGGATGGAAACAGATGACGGAACAGATCTGGTCCTTTCGATTCACGTTGAGGGAATTAGAAAAGAGCTGGCGGAGGCATTGTTGATTCTGAACTATGAGGGAGAGTCTGCCGAGCTCTATCAGGATGGAAGGCTGGTGGCTGACAGCTTTTATACCGGTCAGTCCTGGGAAATCGGGCTAAAGGAGCTTGCTCATCAGCAGGAGGCAGATCTGATCGTTGTAATTCATCCGCTGAAGGAGAGCGCAGGAATTTATCTGGAAAAATGGCCTGTAATGAAGCACCATAGGGCTTGCAGGTTGGTAAATGCGGAGACAGCGGCGATCGTTCAGGTTGAGTGAAAATAGTGAAGCAATAGCAATAAAAAGATTGATACCAATGGGGAGCCTGTCACATGATTGTGATAAGCTTCCCATTATTATGTTGTAGTTTGTCATTAACTGGTTTTCTTTCTTCTTCTATAAAGGTGCACATAAGGAACGAGAAGGACATTTGCATGTAAAATAGATCAAACGAGGAGAAAAGGAAATGGAATTTGTAACTTCACAACAGGGAATTGATAGGATTAAAAAATTTGAATCCTGCCGTCTTACTGCTTATCAGGACGCAGCAGGAGTATGGACGATTGGCTATGGACATACGGGCAGTGTATATGCGGGGATGCAGATATCGCAGGAACAGGCAGGGGATTTATTGAAGGCAGATTTAAAAAGATTCGAAGCTGCAGTGAATCGATATGTGACAGGTGCGCTGACGCAGGGCAGGTTTGATGCACTTGTATCGTTTACATTTAATGTAGGCGAAGGGGCTTTGAAGAAAAGTACATTGCTCAAAAAAATGAATGCAGGAGATATGGATGGAGCTGCCAGAGAATTTGATCGGAACAGTGTGCAGAACAGGTAATCCCTTACTTTATCGGTATCGGAACAGTTATGGCAGAAAGCTACGACAATAAATACCGGATTGGTGTTTACGGTTCCAGAAATATTTGTCAGAAGGTTTGCAGTTTAACAAAGGCAGAGAGCAGCTTTGTGGCGGATATGTCAACCGGATACAGCGGAAATCTTGGCTACAGTATGCCGAACAATTGGGCATTTGAACAGTTTCATGAATATTCTATTCTGGGCTCCGGTTTTTCCTTTGCAGTGGACAAGGATATGGCGTCCGGACGATATAAGGGGATTTCTGCAGATTCCAAGTGTGGTCAGGATAGGTTTGAAGACTGTACACTGCATAAAATGGAGTTAAAGGCAGACGGGTACTATCATTGTGATTTCTGCAACTATAAGGTTCCGTCACCGTTCCTGCAGGATAAGGAAATTTTAAACCAGGAGGATTATCTGACCGTAACAGGTTTGATGTATGCTTATTTTGTGTTCCTTGCAGATGTAGATACTTACGGAATTTATTTCCACGATCTTTGGGAAAAAATGCATGAGATCAGAAGTAAGGCAGAATATAAGGGAAAATATGCTTATCGCGGTGCAGATCAGAACTGTTTATTTGTTCCGCCTGAGGTTGATCCGACTGGGGTAGGAATGACGACATCGGCATTACGGGAGCCTGAGCTGGTTACAAGCTTCCCGCATCCGTCGCTTTCCTCCCGGTGGCACTGCTTATTGTTATGCAACAATTTGACTGTTCTTGTTAACAATTGGGGGTGGCAGGACGGAGGGGGTATGGTATGATAATTACAGGAGGGGCGAGAGCCCTGTGTTTGAGATGATTTTATGGGAGGTCAGTTTGAAGAATAAGCGTGGTCGCTTATTCTTCAAACGGCTGTTTGTGCCGCAGGCGTCACAAAGCAGCCATGATCGCAGAGCAGAAGTTGATGTTCTGCTCGCGGTTTCTCCTGCGGGAAGCGCCTGTGGAATGGAGGTTACGATGAAAGATCAGCTTTTAGCAAAATTTGGAGAACTTTTTGGGGGAACGGACGGTGCGAAGGTTTATTTTGCGCCGGGCAGAGTGAATCTGATCGGAGAACATACCGACTATAACGGTGGTCATGTTTTTCCGTGTGCACTGACGATCGGTACTTATGGTGTGGCACGCAGGCGTGAGGATAAGAAGCTGCGGTTTTATTCGATGAATTTCGAGCAGCTGGGTGTGATCGAGTCGAGCGTTGAGGGCTTGAAGCCGGAGAAGGAAGCGGACTGGACGAATTATCCCAAGGGCGTGATGTGGGCGTTTGGCGAGAAGGGGATGGAAGTGACAAACGGTATGGATTTGCTGCTGTTTGGCAATATTCCGAACGGCTCCGGGCTGTCTTCTTCCGCGTCGGTCGAGGTTTTGACAGGCTATATCCTGCGCGATCAGTATGGCTTTGAGGTTTCCAATCAGGATCTGGCGCTGATCGGTCAGTTTTCCGAGAACAAGTTTAACGGTGTAAACTGCGGCATTATGGATCAGTTCGCAATCGCGATGGGCAAAAAGGATCATGCGATTTTCCTGGATACTGCGACGATGGAATTTGAGTATGCGCCGATTCAACTGGAAGGCGCGAAGCTTGTGATTTCCTGCAGCAACAAAAAGCGCGGTCTGGGCGATTCTAAATATAATGAAAGAAGAAGTGAGTGCGAAGCGGCTCTGGCAGAGCTGCAGCAGGTGATCGGCATCGAGTCGCTGGGGGATCTGTCGGAGGAGCAGTTTGAAACCTACAAGTCCGCCATCAAGGATCCCGTCAGAGTAAAGCGTGCGCGTCATGCGGTTTATGAGAATCAGCGTACGATCAAGGCAGTTGCAGCGTTGAAGGCGAACGATATCACAGAGTTTGGCAAGCTGATGAATGCGTCCCACGTTTCCCTGCGGGATGATTATGAAGTAACCGGCATTGAGCTGGATACGCTGGTAGAGGAAGCCTGGAAGGTAGACGGTGTCATCGGTTCCAGAATGACCGGTGCTGGCTTTGGCGGTTGTACGGTCAGCATCGTAAAGGATGAAGCAATCGAGGCCTTTCAGGAGCAGGTTGGAAAGGCTTATCTGGAAAAAATCGGTTACGCGGCAGATTTTTATGTGGTAGAGATCGGTGACGGTCCGGTAGTATTATAAGAAAGGCAGGCAATCAGGGTAATGATTCAGGATAAAATCCGTGAACTGGTGCAGTATGGACTTTTGACAGGTCTGGTGTCTGCAGAGGATGAAATTTATACGACAAACCGGCTGTTGGAGCTGTTCCAGATAGAAGATTATCCCTATGGATTCGGGGAAAAGATAGAGCAGACAGAAGAAGAGGCGGTCAAAAGGCTGCCGGATCTTCTGACGGAAATGATGGATTATGCGGTGGAAAATGGGATCATGCAGGAGGATGGTATCGTTTACCGGGATCTGTTTGATACAAAGATCATGAGCTGTCTGGTAGGACGCCCCAGTGAGATCATCCGCCGGTTTCATGAGGAATATGAAAAGTCTCCGGAAGCAGCGACGGATTTCTTTTATAAATTCAGTCAGGACACGGACTATATTCGAAGATACCGTGTTTGCAGGGATGAAAAGTGGGTAACGCCAACGAAATACGGCGATCTGGATATTACGATCAATCTGTCCAAGCCGGAAAAAGACCCCAAAGCGATTGCGGCGGCAAGGCTGGCAAAGCAGGGCGGTTATCCGAAATGTCTGCTTTGTGTGGAAAACGAGGGTTATGCAGGTCGTATCAATCATCCGGCGCGTCAGAATCACCGGATCATTCCGTTGACGATCAACGGCAGCAGATGGGGATTTCAGTATTCTCCCTATGTGTATTATAATGAGCACTGCATCGTGTTTAACGGCCAGCACACGCCGATGAAAATCGAGCACAATACCTTTGTGAAGCTGTTTGACTTTGTAAAGCAGTTTCCTCATTATATGCTCGGCTCCAATGCGGATCTGCCGATCGTCGGCGGTTCGATTTTGAGCCATGATCATTTTCAGGGCGGCAGATATGAGTTCCCGATGGCAAAAGCACCGGTCGAAAAAAGCTTTACCGTCAAAGGCTTTGAAGATGTACAGGCAGGAATTGTAAACTGGCCGATGTCCGTAATCCGAATTTCCGGTCCGGATACGGAGCGGCTGATCGCCCTGGCGGATGTGATCCTGGATGCATGGCGTAGCTACAGTGATGAAGCCTCCTTTATCTTTGCAGAGACAGAGGGGGAGAAGCACAACACGATCACTCCTATCGCTAGAAAACGTGGCGATCATTATGAGCTGGATCTGGTTCTGCGCAATAATATCACCACGAAAGAGCATCCTCTTGGTGTGTTCCATCCCCATGCAAACCTGCACCACATCAAAAAGGAAAACATCGGTTTGATCGAAGTAATGGGACTTGCAGTGCTTCCTGCCCGTCTGAAAAAAGAGATGGCAGAGCTGGAAGAAGCGATCCTTTGCGGGGCTGATCTTCGGCAAAACGAGGTGCTTACAGCTCACGCGGACTGGGCGGAGGAATTTTTGACCAGACACAGCGAGGTAAATGCCGAAAATATCCATGAAATTGTGCAGCAGGAGATCGGACTGGTGTTCATGCAGGTTCTGGAGGACGCAGGCGTTTATAAATGCACGGAGGAAGGAAGAAAAGGATTCGAACGGTTTATTGACCGCTTAAATGCATGACTTTGTGCACAAGTCTGCAAATGTGATATAATGAGCGCAAGAGAGCGGGAACAGGCGAAGCCTGCTCATCGCGAACGGCGAAGCTATTGAGTGAGCTATGCTCACGATATATTGTTGTGCACTGTGCACTATATAGAAAGACCTGCAGCAGGTATAATAAACACAAGCGAAAGGAAAGGGCTGTCGTACTAACGTGCGGCAAGCCCTTTTTTCATGGGAACAGAATGCTTGCAGCGCGTGCATTTTGTTGTGGATGTTGATGCACAGCAAACGGATTTGTGGTATTATGTTTACCGAAATCAAACAGGCATTTGACGAAAGAAGGTTTTATCGATGAAGTTTTTACTGGCGGCACTGAACGCAAAATATATTCATTCCAATCCGGCGCTTTACAGTCTGCGGGCTTATGCGGAAAAATACCATCCGGAGGCCGCGGCACAGGTGGAGCTTGCCGAGTATACGATCAATCAGACGGTGGAGGAAATCCTCGCCGATCTTTATGAGAGAAAGCCGGAGGCAGTGGCTTTTTCCTGTTATATCTGGAATTGGAAAATGATGCAGGAGGTCATTTCCGAGCTGCATCAGGTGCGTCCCGAGCTGCCCATCTGGCTGGGCGGTCCGGAGGTATCCTATCATGCGGAGGAGGTTCTGGAGCAATTCCCGTTTTTGACCGGCATTATGGTCGGCGAGGGCGAGGTGACGTTTTCAGAGCTTTTGACCTTTTATGAAAAAAAGAGCAGCGGACGGTATTCGGAACAGCAGCAGCTGCAGATTGTGGCATTCTGGCCGGGAGCAATCAAACAGGCCGGACTGGACAGTATTGCAGGTATTGTTTATCGAGATCCGATCACCGGGGAGCTTGTACGGACAAAGGAGCGCTCCCTGACCAATATCAGTGAGATCCCGTTTTTTTATAAGGATATGAAGGATTTTGCTAATCGGATCGTTTATTATGAATCCAGTCGCGGATGTCCGTTTCGGTGCGGTTACTGTCTGTCCTCAATCGACAAACGGGTACGTCTGAGAGATTTGGCGCTGGTAAAGGAGGAGCTGCAGTTTTTCCTTGATCAAAAGGTTCCGCAGGTGAAATTTATTGACAGAACCTTCAACTGTAATCATCAGCACGCAATGGAAATCTGGAAATATATTCAAGAGCACGATAATGGAATTACGAATTTCCATTTTGAGATCTCGGCAGATCTGCTGAACGGAGAAGAGCTGGCGCTTCTGGCAAAAATGCGCCCCGGTCTGGTTCAGCTGGAAATCGGTGTGCAGTCCACGAATCTGCAAACCCTTGAAGCGGTCAGACGGCATACAAATCTGGATAAGCTGCGGCATGCAGTGGTACGGATCCATTCTGAATATAATATTCATGTGCACCTGGATCTGATCGCAGGACTTCCTTATGAAGATATGGGAAGCTTTATCCGATCCTTTAATGATGTATACAGCATGAGGCCACAGCAGCTGCAGCTCGGGTTTCTGAAGGTATTAAAAGGCTCCTATCTGGAAGAAATGGCACAGACCTATGGGATCGTGTACCAGAACTGTCCGCCCTATGAGGTCTTGTATACAAAATGGCTGAGCTATGGGGATATCATCCGGTTAAAGCGGGTGGAGGAAATGGTGGAGCTGTATTATAATAGCAATCAGTTCACACATTTGATTCCGGTTCTGCAGAGCCGCTTTGAAAATCCCTTTGCAATGTATGACAAATTGGCTGATTTTTATCATGAAAAAGGATATTTTGTCCATACGCCTGCCAGAGCTTACCGCTACCAGGTGCTTTTGGAGTTTGCACAGCAGGAAGACCCGGATGGGATGGAGTTATACCGGGAGCTGGCGGTGTATGATCTGTATCTGCGGGAAAATGCGAAGAGCCGCCCGGCATTTGCATTGGACGAAAAACCGTATCATGATCAGATCGTCGAGTTTTATCAGGAAGAAGAGAAAAACCGCACATATCTGCCGGGGTATGAGGAATATCACGCAAAGCAGCTGCAGCGCATGACCCATCTGGAGGTATTTTCCTGGCCGGTACAGAAAAAGGCGTGGGAGCTGATCAGTATGTTGAAAAGAGGCGAGGTTCCGGAGACGAAAACGGCAATTTTATTCGATTATCAGAACCGGGATCGCCTGACGGACAATGCGAGAACAGCGGTGGTAGAGCTGCCGACCGCTGCGGACGCAAAACCGACAGCCGGACAGGCGACCGCCGCGGACGCAGAAGCAGTCGCCGCGACAGGAAAGGGGGCCGCCGATTGAACGCACACACGAAAGCCATTTTGGATCAGCTCGACGCCCACTACGGGAGAGAATATATCTGCTACCTCAACCATGAAAACGCGTGGCAGCTTTTGATCGCGACGATGCTGAGCGCGCAGTGCACCGACGCACGGGTCAACATTGTCACGAAAGATCTGTTTGTGAAATATCCGTCGGTCGAAGCCTTTGCGGAGGCGGATTTAAAAGAGCTGGAGCAGGATATCCGTCCGACCGGTTTTTATCATAATAAAGCGAAAAATATCATTGCCTGCTGTCAGAGGCTGATGGCACTGCATGGCGGCGAGGTCCCCTCCGGGCTGGAGGAGCTGACGGCGCTGCCGGGAGTCGGACGCAAGACGGCAAATGTTATCCGCGGCAATATTTTCCACGAGCCAAGCGTTGTGGTGGATACCCATGTGAAGCGGATTTCCAAAAAGCTGGGGCTGACAAAAGAGGACGACCCGGAAAAAGTGGAATATGAGCTGATGAAGGTATTGCCGAAGGACCATTGGATTTTGTACAATATTCAGATCATCACGCTGGGGCGGACCATCTGCAAGGCGCCGACTCCGAAATGCGGGGAATGTTTTCTGACGGAATGGTGTAAGGATTATCAGAGCCGTCAAAAAAAGGAGAGCAGGAAAAAGAAGTGAAAGAATATGTGAGCGTAGATGTGGAAACGACCGGGCTTGCGCCGAAGCAGGATAAAATTATAGAAATCGGGGCAGTGCGCGTCAGGGACGGACAGATTGTCGAAAGCTTTACATCCTTTGTCAATCCGGGGCGCATATTGCCTGCGCATATCACAGAGCTGACCGGGATTTTACAGGAGCAGGTAGATGAGGCAGAGACGATGGAAAGCGTTTTGCCTGCCTTTCTGGAGTTTGCCGGAGATCTGCCCCTTGTGGGACATCGGATTTTGTTCGATTATGGATTTTTGAAGCGCGCGGCGGTGAATATGCGGCTGGATTTTGAACGGAGCGGCGTGGATACCCTGAAGCTTTCCAGACAGTTTTTGTCAGAGCTTCCGAGCAGAAGACTATCCGCCCTGTGCGAACATTTTGAAATTCCGATTCAGGCGCATCGGGCGCTGGAGGACGCGAGAGCAACGCATATTTTATATGAAAAATTGCTGGAGCTTTATGGAACAGACCCGGACCGGGTAAAGGCTTTTGAGCCGGTTCCGTTGATTTGCAAGGTAAAACGCGAATCGCCTGCGACGAAGGCACAGAAGGAACGTCTGACAAAGCTTCTTGCGCTGCATCAGCTGACGCCGGATTACGACGTTTCCATGCTGACGAAAAACGAGGCAAGCCGTCAGATCGACCGGATTCTTGCGGCATATGGAAGCTTGCAAAAGTGAGGGAAGTGCTTTATAATGTGTGGAAGCGCAGCCATGGAAGATGGTGCTTCAATGCTATTTGTCAGATGTTATAAGGCAGTTTGCGGATAAAGGAGCAGAGCATGAATTTCAGAAAGAAAAAGACACAGAAAATTATATCGTCGATCATCATCCTTATTCTGGTGCTGGCGATGATTGTTCCTACATTGCTGTCGTTTTTATAAGCGGCATAGAAAGGAATTTTAAAATGAATCGAATGAAAACCGTACTGATGACGGCAGCCATGCTGGTGTGCGTGTTTGCGTGCACGGCGGTGGCAGGAAAGACTGTATACGCAGCGCCGAACGATACCATCCAGACCGGGATTTCGGCAGATGGCATGGATCTTTCCGGGATGACACAGGAACAGGCGCAGGGGGCGGTTCAGAGCTATGTGAACGAACTTGGGCAGGCGCAGGTGCAGCTGCAGGCGCAGGATGGACAGAGTGTATCTATCAGCCTTTCTGAGCTGGGAATTTCCTGGAAAAACCCGGAGCTTGTTTCGGAAGCAGTGTCCCTTGGAAAAAAGGGAAATATTGTAGCGCGCTATAAGGCGGAAAAGGATCTGCAGAATAAAGGAAAGAATTACCCCGTTGTTCTGGATTTTGATAAAGAAGCGATTCGTCAGGCTGTGACGGAGCGCTGCAGTAAATTTAATGTGGAAGCGATCGATGCGCACCTGACACGGGTTGACGGATCCTTTCAGATCGAAGATGGACAGACCGGATATGTGGTAGATGAAAATGCGTCCGTAGCTGCGATCTACGATTATCTTACGGGCTCCTGGGTCAAAGGGGAAAACGGAAACGTTGCCCTCGTAATGGCAGTGGATGAGCCCAAGGGAAAAACAGAAGAGCTTGCGAAGGTAAAAGATGTGCTCGGAACATTTACGACAAGCTATTCGACCTCCGGGGCGTCCCGCAGCAAAAACGTTGCAAATGGCTGCAGACTGATCAACGGAACAACTTTGTATCCCGGCGATACGTTTTCTACCTATAATACAGTGAAGCCCTTCTCTACCGAAAACGGTTACGAGATGGCGGGTTCTTATCTGAACGGCAAGGTGGTAGACAGTATCGGCGGCGGTATCTGTCAGGTATCCACAACGCTGTACAATGCGGTTCTGCGGGCAGAGCTGGAAGTGACAGAACGTCACAATCATTCTATGATCGTAACCTATGTAGATCCGTCTGCGGATGCGGCGATTGCAGAATCCTCCGGCAAGGATTTTGTATTTGTGAATAATACGGATTATCCGATTTATATCGATGGACATACGGCTGATAAAAAGATTACATTTACGATCTATGGTGTAGAGACGAGAGCAAAAAACCGCGCCGTAGATTATGAGAGTGAAGTGGTTGAGAAAAAGGTTCCGGAAGCGGATCAGATCATAGCGGACGCTTCCCAGCCTATCGGCGTCATCAGCGTCAGCAGCGCACATATTGGCTACAAGGCAAGACTCTGGAAGATTGTAAAGGAAAACGGTGTGGAAGTCAGCCGGGAGCAGGTCAACAGCAGCAACTACAAGATGAGCCCTAGAACGGCAACCGTTGGAATTGCTTCTCCGGATCCGAATGCGACCAGCCAGATGCAGGCGGCCATTGCGACCAGCAGCATTGATACGGTCAAAGCGACCATTTCCAATATCAAAGCGCAGCAGGCAGCAGCGGCGGCATTGACACCGGAGCAGCTGCAGGCGATCGCAGAGGCTCAGGCGCAGGCTGCACAGGCGCAGCAGGACGCAGCGGCGGGAAACTAAGCACCGGATCCTAAAGCAGAGCGGATGGCAGAGCCGGGCTGGAGGTCCGGCTCTGCAATGCTTTGATACGATGGTATTCGGAATGGAGAAAAGCTTATGAAAACAGGGAACGTAACGGGAAACGTTTATAAACGCAGCGTTCATCGAAAAATAGAAACAAACGGCATAGGGGTGAAAGGCGCAGAGTATGGGGAAGGCTGCGCCTTTCTCACGTCTGAAAATGTGGATAAAGCGCCGGAAAAAGCGAAGCAGCTGTGGATTACGGCGCAGAGTCTGTCTGTTTGGTCCGGATCAGAGGGAGCCAAACTTTGCGTTTATGAGGCAGTAAACCGTGCAGCAGCGGCAGCAGTGGGAAAAGGAGAAGCAAAGGTGCGCATGGTGTCCATGCAGCTGATGCTTCCGGCAGACTGTCAAGAGCAGGAGCTGCAGAAGATGACTGTCGCAGCGCAGGAAGCAGCGCAGAAGCTGCAGGTTACGCTCGCGGATGTGAAAGTGCATGTGTCCTGTGCAGTCATTTCGCCTGTTGCGACAGCAGAGGCGCTTGCAGAAGTGTGGACTGCGCCTGCAGGCGCTGCGCTGTCGGCGCGCGCCGGTCAGCAGATTGTAATGACGAAATGGGCGGGACTGGCAGGAACTGTCCGCCTGGAAAAAACATACCGGGAAGCCCTTTTGAAGCGCTATCCTGCGCAGCTTCTGGACGACGTAGCACAGCTGGAGCAGCACTTTTCGATTTTACCGGAGGCTGCAGTCGCCGGTAAGTCCGGCGTCGGACTTGCCTGTGCAGTATCGGAAGGCGGTGTATTCCATGCACTCTGGACACTGGCAGAGCAGGCCGGGACCGGACTGGAGGTATCTTTAAAGAAGATTCCCATCCGACAGGAAACGGTAGAAATCTGTAATGAGCTGGACGTCAATCCCTATGAGCTGTCCGGAAACGGCAGTCTGCTGTTTGTGACCGATCAGGGCGAGATGCTGGCAGAGCAGCTGCAGCAGCAGAAAATCCCGGCGGCGGTGATCGGATTTTTGTCGGCGGACAATGATCGCGTGATTGTCAACGGAGAGGAACGAAGATTTTTAGAACCGGCGAATACGGACGCGATTTATCGGATGGAGTAGTAAAACAGTTGCCGGATATCCGGCAGGAACGGAAGAAAAAATGAGAGAAGAATTATTAAAAATTATTGAGAAAAACAGCCGGATCGATTTAAAAGAGCTGGCAGTCATCCTCGGCGTAGAGGAAATTGACGTGGTAAACGAAATGGCAGCGATGGAAGCAGAGGGCATTATCTGCGGCTATCATACACTGATTGATTGGGAAAAAACAAGCATCGAAAAGGTTTCCGCGCTGATTGAGGTTCGCGTAACACCCCAGCGCGGTCAGGGCTTTGACAGCATCGCGGAGCGGATTTACAAGTACCCGGAGGTACATGCAGTGTACCTGATCTCCGGCGGTTTCGATCTGCTCGTAACACTGGAGGGCAAATCCCTGAAAGAGGTTTCCGCGTTCGTTTCGGATAAGCTTTCCACGCTGGACAGCATTTTGAGCACAGCGACCCATTTTATCCTGAAAAAATATAAGGATCACGGAACGATCCTGACCCGCAAATGCGAGGATCAGAGGGAGATGATTACGCCATGAGAAATCCCCTTTCTGATACAATCGTTACGATTAAACCGTCCGGAATCCGGAAATTTTTCGATATCGTCAGCGAAATGGAGGATGCGATTTCTCTGGGTGTCGGCGAGCCGGATTTCGATACTCCGTGGCACATCCGCGACGAGGGCATTTATTCTCTGGAAAAGGGACGTACCTTTTACACCTCCAATGCCGGCTTGAAGCAGCTGCGGGAGGAAATTGCGCATTATTTGAGACGCCGCTATCAGGTGTCCTATGATCCGCTGCATGAAATCATGATTACAGTCGGCGGCTCCGAGGCCATCGATATTGCGCTGCGTGCGATGGTAAATCCGGGAGACGAGGTGCTGATTCCACAGCCGTCCTATGTTTCCTATGAGCCGTGCGCCGTGCTTGCAGGTGCGAAGCCGGTTATCATCCCATTGAAAGCGGAAAACGAGTTCCGCCTGACGGCACAGGAGCTTCTGGATGCAATCACGGAAAAGACGAAAATTTTGATTTTACCCTATCCGAACAATCCGACCGGTGCGATCATGGAACGGGAAGATCTGGAAGCGATCGCAAAGATCGTGGAAGAAAAAGATCTGTTTGTGATATCGGATGAAATTTACAGTGAGCTGACCTATAAAGGCAATCCGGTTTCCATCACACAGATTCCGGGGATGCGGGAGCGGACGGTTCTGATCAACGGATTTTCCAAGGCATATGCAATGACCGGCTGGCGTCTGGGCTATGCCTGCGGACGGGAAGTGATTTTAAAACAGATGCTCAAAATCCATCAGTTTGCGATCATGTGTGCTCCTACGACGAGCCAGTATGCGGCGGTAGAGGCGCTGAAAAACGGCGATGACGATGTAGCGGAAATGCGCGAACAGTACAATCAGCGCAGACGCTATCTGCTGCATGCCTTTGCAGAAATGGGGCTGCCCTGCTTCGAGCCTTACGGCGCGTTTTATGTGTTTCCCTGTATCAAGGAATTCGGCATGACCAGTGATGAGTTTGCGACGCGTTTTCTGCAGGAAGAAAAGGTTGCAGTCGTGCCGGGCACGGCGTTTGGGGACAGCGGCGAGGGCTACATCCGTATTTCCTACGCTTATTCCCTGGAAAATCTGAAAGTTGCGATCGGGCGGCTGTCGCATTTTGTAAAAAAACTGAAAGCGGAAAAGGAATGATAAAGATATGTTAAACATCGTATTGCATCAGCCGGAAATCCCGGCGAATACGGGAAATATCGGAAGAACCTGCGTTGCGACCGGGACGGTTCTGCATCTGATTGAGCCGCTGGGCTTTTCTTTGAGTGAAAAGCAGTTAAAGCGCGCAGGCATGGATTACTGGAATCTGCTGGATGTGCGTCGCTACATCAATTTTGCGGACTTTCTGGAAAAAAATCCGACGCTTGTAAGTGGCGAGCCGGATGCGCCGAAGCTCTGGATGGCGACGACGAAAGCGCATCAGGTTTACAGCGATGTAAAGATCGGACCGGACGATTATATTATGTTCGGCAAGGAGAGTGCCGGAATCCCGGAGGAAATCCTTGTGGAGTATGAAAAGAGCTGTATCCGCATTCCGATGGGACAGGATATCCGTTCCCTGAACCTGTCCAACTCCGTAGCGATCGTTTTGTATGAAGCGCTGCGCCAGAATCATTTCGTAGGGTTACAGGAAGGTGGAGAACTGCACCGGCTGCACTGGAAAGCGTAAGGCAGCCCGCCCTACGCTTCGTTGTCCTGCACGGGCAGGGAGAAGATAAACTCGCTCCCGACGCCCTCGGTGCTGATGACGTTGATATTTTCGTTGTGCGCCTGGATAATTTCTTTTGTAATGGAAAGTCCCAGCCCGGTTCCCTTTTTGTCTTTGCCACGGGAAAGGTCGGTCTTGTAGAAACGATCGAAGATCAGCCGCAGGCTGTCCTTCGGGATTCCGATACCACTGTCCTTGACGGAGACAAAAACCTTTCCATGCTTTTCGTTTGTCTCGATGCGAATAGCAGAGTCAGGGTGGGAAAATTTAATCGCGTTGTCGAGCAGGTTGTATAAGACCTGCTCGATTTTGCTTTTGTCGGCGAGAACGGGCATACGGTCGCCAGTTAAAAGCAGCTCGATGCCGATATGCTTCTGCTGGCAGGTTCCTTCGAAGGAAGCGGCAGTAGAGCGAATGACCGAATTTAAATCGAAAACAGATTTTTCCAGGATCATGCCCTTCATATTCAGGTTGTTTAAGGTCAGCAGGCTGTTGGTCAGCTTTGTCAGGCGTTCCGTTTCGTTTAAGACAATGCCGAGATATTTTTCATGGAGCTCTGGCGGGATCGTTCCATCCAGCATCGCCTCCAGATACCCTTTGATTGAAGTCAGCGGAGAGCGGAAGTCGTGAGAAACGTTGGCGATGAATTTTTTCTGGTTATCCTCGGCGCGTGCGATCTCACTTGCCATGAGAGACAGGGAGGCAGCCAGATAACCGATCTCATCCTCACTGTCTACCTGAAATTCATAATGCAGATTGCCTGCCGCGTACTGCTCGGTGGCTGCTGTGATCTTGCGCAGCGGCAGATAGACCATTTCTGTAAAGAAAATCAGAATGATCAGCGACAGCAGGAAAAAAATCACGAGCATAATATAGGAAATATTCAGCAGGCTTTCGCTGGAAGCCCGAATATTTGCCATGGGGATATGGATGACAACATAGCCCTGCACTTTAAAATTGGAAGTGATGGGCGCAAATACACTGAGCATTTCCTCCTGGAAGCAGCCGAAAAAGTCACCAACCGTATAAAAGGAACCGGCGGTGATGGTCGAGTCAAAATTTTCCACGCGAGACTCATGCTTCACATCCAGCGGTGTTTCAGTTGTCATGATAATACGTCCGGATGGATTAATGATCCAGATTTGGGAGGACAGGTAGGTGCTGAGCGCATCCAGCTGTTTTTTGACCTCCTCGAGGGAAACATTGCTGCTGTATAAGTCGGAAGCGTAGGTATTTGCGATCAGAGTAGCTTCTTTATAAAGGGAGTCCGCCTTTTCCCGTTTCAGATGCTCCAGCGTCATACTGGAAACGAACGTTGCTACGACTAAAAATCCGAAAAATCCGAAGATCAGGTAGCCGAGTACAAATTTCAGATACAGGGTTTTGCGCATGTCATCTTACCTCGAATTTGTAGCCGATTCCCCAGATCGTGGCGATTTTCCAGTTTGCATGATCCTTGATCTTTTCGCGCAGACGTTTGATGTGTACGTCTACCGTGCGGGTGTCGCCAATGTATTCATAGCCCCAGATCTGATCCAGAAGCTGTTCTCTGGAAAAAACGTGGTTGGGCGAAGCTGCCAGAAAATAGAGAAGCTCCAGCTCCTTTGGCGGCATATCGACATTTTTCCCCATATACATCACGGAATAATTGGTTTTATTGATTGTCAGATCGGGATATTCGACACATTCCACAGCAGGCTTTGCCGGAGCGGCAGCAGCTGGCTTGTAGCGGCGCAGCACCGCCTTGACTCTAGCGACAAGCTCCTTGGAGTCGAAGGGCTTTTCCATGTAATCATCCGCACCAAGCTCCAGGCCGAGCACCTTGTCAAAAATTTCGCCTTTGGCGGACAGCATGATGATGGGAACAGAGGAACTGCTGCGGACTTCACGGCAGACCTGATAGCCGTCGATGCCGGGAAGCATCAGATCGAGCAGAATCAGGTTCGGTGCGAAGGTATCCACAGCGCGGAGGGCGGATTCCCCGTCCTCCACGATCATCGTATCAAAGCATTCCTTGGTCAGGTACAGCGAAATGAGTTCGGCGATATTGGCATCGTCGTCAACAATCAGAATTTTCTGTTTATTTACCATAATGAACCTCGTTATTTGTTTTTGCAAAGGCGACAGATGATTGCCGTCCTGCGGATTATTTTTTAAATTCTACAATCGTTACGCCGGCATCGCCTTCGCCGTATTCGCCCTGTCGGAAGGATTTGACATATTTGATGCGCTTTAAATGCTGCTGGATGGCCTTGCGCAGGGCACCGGTCCCCTTGCCATGTACGACGCGGACGTTTTCCAGATGTGCCAGATAAGCGTCGTCCAGATATTTATCGAGGGCGGCGAGGGCTTCGTCTACCGTTTTGCCCAGCAGATTGATCTCAGGGGAAACGGAGAAGGACTTGGACATCCGGAGCTTGCCGGTATTTGTTTTGGACATTGTGGGTGTGGTAATTGTCGCTTCCTCGATGCGGACAAGGTCTTTTATGTTCGTGGAGGTGCGCATGATGCCGCACTGCACGAAGAGATTGCCCTTTGCATCAGGCAGGCTGCTGACCGTACCCTTGAGCCCCATGGAAACAATGCGCACGGCATCGCCTTTTTTGAGCTGTTCGGGCTTTAACGCCGGAGCTTTGGGCTTGTCCTTTGCAGCGACGGAAAGCTTGCTGTTTTTGTCGTCGATGTTGCTGCGCAGCTTCTGACGCGCCTGTTCCAGATCTTTCATGGAAGCGCCGGGACCGGCTTTCTGGAAAATGCGGATCGTTTCGTCTGCGGTGTCCTTTGCTTCACGCAGAATATCCCGCGCTTTTTCATTCGCTTCGCGCAGGATACGGTCCCGCGTCTGGTCGATTTTATCGTTTTTCTCCTGCAGCTTATGCCGGAGGGCTTCGATTTCTTTTTTGTAATCTTCGATTTCGCGGCGTTCTTTTTCAATTGTAACGCGGCTCTTTTCCAGATCGGAAATAACGTCTTCAAAGCTGACGTCCTGTTCGTCGATCTGCTCTTTGGCAGCTTCGATGATTTCGTCGGAAAGACCGAGCTTTTTGGAAATTGCAAAGGCGTTGCTCTTTCCGGGAATGCCGATCAGCAGTCGGTAGGTCGGACGCAGCGTTTCCACATCGAATTCACAGCAGGCATTTTCAACAAATTTCGTGGAAAGGGCGTAGATTTTCAGCTCGCTGTAATGTGTGGTCGCCATTGTGCGGATGCCGCGGTCATGCAGATAGTTCAGGATTGCGATCGCCAGCGCCGCACCCTCAGTCGGGTCGGTCCCGGCCCCAAGCTCATCGAACAGGCACAGGGAATCTGCGTCTGCCTTTGCCAGAATGGAGACGATGGAGGTCATGTGGGAGGAAAAGGTACTCAAGCTCTGTTCAATGCTCTGTTCGTCACCGATATCTGCGAAAACCTCTGTAAAAACGGACAGCTGCGAGCGGTCCAGGGCAGGAATGTGCAGACCTGCCTGCCCCATCAGCGTGAACAGTCCGACTGTTTTTAAACATACGGTTTTACCACCGGTGTTGGGACCGGTGATGACGAGAAGATCGAAATTTTTGCCAAGCTCGACGTCGATCGGAACGACTTTTTTGCGGTCAAGCAACGGATGTCGTCCCTGACGGATACGAACGATATGCTCGTCGTTGAAAAGCGGACGGGAAGCATTCTGATCCATCGCAAGGGAAGCCTTTGCAAAGATGAAATCGAGCTGCGTCATAATCCGCTGGTTTTCTGCGATCTCAAGGGTGTGTGCACCTGCTTCGGCACTCAAATTTGCCAGAATAACGGCGATTTCCTTTTGCTCCTCGATTTCCAGCTCACGCAGCTGATTGTTTAAGCTGACAACGGCTGCGGGTTCGATGAAAAAGGTGGAGCCGGTGGAGGACTGGTCGTGCACCATGCCGGGCACCTGACCTTTATATTCCGCCTTGACGGGGATACAGTAGCGTCCGTCGCGGGTGGTAATCACGGCATCCTGCAGATAGTTTCTGACGGAACCGTTTACCATGCTGTTTAACTGGTTGTGAATCTTTTCTCCGGTTAATACCATGCTCCGCCGGATTTTTTTGAGGGCAGGACTGGCGTCGTCCGCAATTTCATCCACATCGATGATGCAGCGGCGAATTTCTTTGGAAAGGGGTGCGAGGGGTTCGAGACAGTGAAAATATTCTGTCAGGGAATCCTGCTGTTCTTCGTCCTTGTCGGAGCGCCCGAAGTTTTTGACACGGGCGGTGTTTTCCAAAAGACCGGCGATGCGCAGCAGCTCTTCAGAGGAGAGGGTGCTGCCGATTTCGAGGGAGCGCAGGCACATGCCGAGGGGCTTATTGCTGCCGAAATTCAGGCTGCCCTTCTGGAAAATCCGGGTCAGGGCATCTGCAGTTTCGGTCTGAGCCTGTTCAATCTGCGCAAGATCGGTCATGGGCACGAGATCCCGGCAAAGCTGTCGTCCGGGGTCCGAGGTTGCTTTTTGCTCCAGCATATGAATGACTTTATCATATTCCAATACGCGTAAAACTTTCGCGTTCATAGTAGTTCCTTTCGTTTTTCAAAACACAGTGCCAAAAGGCACATATATTCGTTCCATAAAATGCTGCACAGCAGAATCATTACACAGGATTGATGCTGCTGTCTTGTGGTACAGGCGGCTACTCCTATCATACCATATAGAGAGAGAAACCGGGGAAAAATTTTGCGCCCGGAAAAAGTCTTTCCGGCACTTGTGTGCAGGCGGGCAGATGAGGTATACTGAAAAGTACCCAAACGGGCAGAAAGGAACCGATACTTATGGAGGATAACAGACCGAATCAGGATCTGACGAATCAGGATATCGAGTTTATCAAAGAAAAGGTAAAAGAACGACCGCTGAACCGTCGAAAGCTGTTTAAAAAAACGTTGCTGACGGCGAGCATGGCAGCGATTTTCGGGCTGATCGCCTGTGTGACCTTCCTTGTGCTGGAACCGGTATTTTCCAATCTGCTGTACCCGGAGGAAGAGCCGCAGCAGGTGGAGCTGAAGGAAGAAAATATCGAGGACGAGATGCGCCCGGAGGATATGATTCTGGAAGAAGAGACGGAAACGGAGACAACGACAGAGCTGCAGACCGTTGTGGAAAAAGTCGCGCTGGAAATCGGGGATTATCAGAAGCTGTACCGGAATATGTATGCGGTGGCGAAGACATTTGCAGATCATTCGATGGTAACAGTGACCGGTGTGGTGTCGGATGTGGACTGGTTTGATAACACTTATGAAAACCAGGGACAGACGGCAGGGCTGATCGTTGCGGATAACGGTAAGGAGCTGCTGATTCTTGTGGACGATGCAGCCATCCGTCAGGCGGAGGAACTGGAGGTTTCCTTTTACAGCGGACGGAGTGTGTCCGCTTCACTGAAAGGAAAGGATGAGGAAACGGGGCTCGCCATTTTGAGTGTGGCGCTGGAGGATATTCCGGAGGATATCCGGAAAAATGTCGGATCGGCGACGATGGGAAGCTCCGGCAGTAGTGTACAGGCTGTGCCGGTGATTGCAATCGGACGTTCGCAGGGTGCGGAAACGATAATTTTCGGAATGGTAACTTCTGCAGATTATTATCAAAATCTTACGGATCATAATGTCCGCCTGTTAAAGACAGATATGATGGGGTTGCAGGGAACCGGAGGCGTTTTAATCAATCTTTCCGGAAAGGTACTCGGCATCGTGCACGCCGGGGAAGCAGAGAGCTCCGATGTGCTCAGCGCATATGGGATTTCCGATCTGCTGACAACGGTGGGCAAGCTGTCGAATGGTCAGAAAATCGCCCATATGGGCATTACCGGGACGGATGTACCGGATGAAATCCATCTGGAAAAGCATGTGCCGGTCGGTGCATATGTGACGGGAATTATAATGGATTCTCCCGCGATGAAAGCGGGAATCCAGAGCGGTGACGTAATTGTTGGCATGGAAGGAGAAGAGATCACTTCGTTTGCAGACTATCATGCGGCGCTTCTTTCCTGTGAGCCGGACACGACGGTGACAGTCACTGTGATGCGGCAGGGACAGGAAGAATATCAGGAAATGGAGATTGAGGTGCTTTTGCAGGAGTAAGGGCGCGGAAGATAGTGAAAGGCTTTTGATGCAGGGCTGCAGTTTTCAGTTTTGCGCAGCATTGTCAACAGAATAGAGATTTTTGGAAAAGAGGAAAAGAAAATGAAATTTATTAAGGATTATAAAGAAGGCGACAGAGTATTCGATATTTATCTGTGTAAGCATAAACAGTCTGCTGTGACGAAGAATGGGAAGCCGTATGAAACCGTCATCCTTCAGGATAAGACCGGCACGGTAGACGGCAAAATCTGGGATCCCAACAGTGCGGGCATCGATGATTTCGACAGCCTGGATTATATTGAGGTCTATGGCGATGTGACCTGTTTTCAGGGCGCAAACCAGATCAATATCAAACGAATCCGCCTGTGCCGCGAGGGCGAATACGAGCCTGCCAACTATCTTCCGGTCAGCAAAAAGGACATTTCCGTGATGTATCAGGAGCTGCTTTCCTATATCAACAGCATGGAAAATGAATGGCTCAAAAAGCTGATGGAGGCGTTCTTTGTAAAAGACGAGACGTTTCTTACAAACTTCAAAAAATCTTCCGCAGCGAAAAGCGTACATCATGGATTTGTAGGCGGTCTGCTGGAGCACACCCTTGGCGTTGTGAAGCTGTGCGATTATTTTGCAAAATCCTACCCGATGTTAAAAAGGGATCTGCTTTTGGCTGCCGCGATGTGTCATGATATCGGCAAGACAAAAGAAATTTCCCTTTTCCCGCAGAACGATTACACGGACGATGGACAGCTGCTTGGTCATATCGTAATCGGAACGGAGATGGTCAGCGACAAAATTCGGATGATCCCGGGCTTTCCAACTGTGCTTGCTTCGGAATTGAAACACTGCATTTTGGCGCACCACGGAGAATATGAATACGGTTCTCCCAAAAAGCCTGCGCTCATGGAAGCGATGGCACTGAACCTGGCGGATAATGCAGATGCGAAGCTGGAAACCTTTACGGAGATTCTGGAGGGAACTTCTGAAACCGGATGGCTGGGTTACAACCGGCTCTTTGAATCCAATCTGCGCATGACGCGGATGGACTAAGACGGCTTGGCCGAAGCATGGAGGATGACGTGAATATACAGAAAAATCAGATTTTTACAGTGAAAATTACAGATATGGGAACTGACGGAGAGGGCATCGGACATCTGGAGGATTCCGATGCCCTTTCAGGCAATGGTTATACGCTGTTTGTCAAGGACGCGGTTCTGGGCGATACGGTGCGTGCAAAAGTCGTAAAACCGAAAAAGGGATATGCCTTTGCGCGCCTGGAAGAAGTGTTGGAACCGTCGCCCGACCGCGTGGAGCCGGTCTGTGCGTATGCGAGACAGTGTGGCGGCTGTCAGCTGCAGGCGGTTTCCTATGAAAAGCAGCTCGCCTTTAAGGACCGCAAGGTCAAAAACAACCTGATCCGGATCGGCGGTTTTGCCCCGGATTTTGTAGAGGAAATTATGGAAGCGCCGGTCGGGATGGAGCATCCGTTCCATTATCGCAACAAGGCGCAGTTTCCGGTCGGAATGGACAAAAATGGTCGTTTGATTGCGGGCTTTTATGCCGGACGGACACACACGATTATTGAAAACAGGGACTGTGCGCTCGGCGTTGCGGAAAACAAAATCGTGTTGGATATTGTGCTGGATTTTTGTACGGAAAAGAAAATTCCAGCATACGATGAAACGACAGGAAAGGGATTGCTGCGCCATGTCCTGATCCGTAAAGGTTTTTCAACAGGACAGATTATGGTCTGTCTGATTCTCAACGGCAGTTCGTTTGCGGCAGAGCAGGAGCTTGCGGACAGGCTGTTTGAAAAGGTGCCCGGAATGACCAGCTTTTCGGTCAATTCCAATACAGAGCGGACCAATGTGATTATGGGCAGTAAAACCCGGACGATCCGCGGAAAAGATCGCATTGAGGACACGATCGGCGGGCTTGTTTTCACAATTTCGCCCCAGTCCTTTTATCAGGTCAATCCGGTTCAGACGGAAAATATTTACAGTCAGGCGCTTTCTTATGCAGGACTGACCGGAAATGAGACAGTCTGGGATCTTTACTGTGGAATCGGCACGATTTCCCTGTTCCTGGCGCGCCAGGCGAAGCAGGTCTATGGCGTGGAAATCGTCCCGCAGGCAATCGATGATGCGCGCCAGAATGCAGTGCGCAACGGCATCGACAATGCGAAATTTTATGTCGGAAAAGCGGAGGAGGTGCTGCCGCACTTATACGAAACAGAAGGAATTTTTGCGGACGTTATCGTTGTTGATCCTCCGCGCAAGGGCTGTGACGAAGAGTGCCTCAATACCATTTTAAAAATGCGCCCGAAGCGCCTGGTTTACGTCAGCTGCGATTCCGCGACGCTCGCCCGCGACTTAAAATATCTCTGCAGCCAGGGCTATGAGTTAAAATGCGGCAGGGCGTTTGACAACTTCCCGATGGGGGGACACGTTGAGACGGTAGTTCTTTTGTCCAGAAAAACTCCGGATGATACGATAGAGGTCGACTTAGACTTGGATGAGCTTGATATTACCGCTGCTGAGTCAAAGGCTACCTATCAGGAAATCAAGGATTATGTGCTGAAAGAATTTGGCTTAAAGGTTTCAACTTTATATATTTCCCAAATTAAACGCAAATGTGGTATTGATGTAGGAGAACATTACAATATTTCACAGAAAGAAAATCAGAAAGTACCACAATGCCCGAAAGAAAAGGAAGATGCTATCCGAGCTGCTCTTGAACATTTTGCGATGATCTAAAGGTCATTGCTGATTTCAAGGAGGAATAGCATATGAAGTCATTATTCGAAGAAATGGGCGGTACATATACGCTCGGAGCAGATGGAATGTATTATCCGGATTTGGAACTTCCGGAGGAAGAACCGCATTACGGAAAGTACGGCAGAATGCGTCTGCGCTATCTGAAAGAACACCATAAGATGCTGTACAACACACTTTTGCTGGATGGAGAACTGGTCAAACATCTGAATGAGGTGGATGATACCGCTAATCAAAGAATGGAACTGTTGACCCTGCAAATGCAGGAGCAGCAGGGCATAAACGAAGCATTAAAGGCTCGTGATCAGATGGCATGGGTTGGTGCTTGCAATAACATCCGAAATGCGGCAGAGGAAATTGTTTTGAATGAATTGATATGTTGTTAAATCGAGAAGGAGGGAGTGATGAATTCCCTCCTTCTCGATTCTGAAGATATCATCTCTTTTGGAGAATGAAAAGGGATTTTGTAGAAAAATTTATGCTTATATACTAAAATGCACATAAGGAAATACAAAGCTCTACAAATTATTTATTTATGTGTAACGAATGATGATTTCCGGGTACTAACTTAGCAGAAAGGAGGAAGTACGATGGAATCAATGGAAGAAATATACCAAAACCACTCAAAAAAGGTCTATACGTTTCTACTAAGTAAAACATGTAACCATGAACTTGCAGAAGAATTAACACAGGAAACTTTCTTTTGCGCTGTAAATAGTATTAACAAGTTTAAAGGAAATAGCAGTGTATTGACATGGCTTTGTGGTATTGCTCAAAATCTTTGGCTCAAGTATTTAAGAGACAATAAATCATTTGAAGATTTATCAAATTATGAAGACATGTTGACAATTTCTTCTGCTGAAGATGAACTATTTATCCAGTGGGAAAATGTAGAGATATTGAAGTCGCTACATAATCTTGATGAACCGAGAGGGAAGTTATGTATTTACGGTTGATTGGAGAAATATCTTTCGCTCAAATCGGTGAAATAATAGGCAAAAGTGAAAATTGGGCTCGTGTTAATTTTTATCGTGGAAAAAAAAGAATATTTGAGGAGATGAAGAAAAATGAATAAAGAATTGCAGTGCAATATAGTCAATGATTTACTACCTTTATACATGGATGATTTGACATCCGAGGAAACAAATTCATTTATTAAAAAGCATTTGGAAGAATGCCAAAATTGTCAGAATGAATACCGGACGTTTAAAGCAGAATTAAGTAATTCAGCCAACAGGAATAATGCTACAAAAATGCAAGAGATTGATTATCTGAAAAAAATAAACATATATCAAAAAATGAATTTTGTTTTGGGTGCAATCATCAGCTTCCTGTTTGGGGCATGTTTACCTGTATTGAAAGTTGGCATACCTGTACTTCTAAACGGAGCAGTCCCTGATTATTATCTGGCACGACTTCAAATCGCATGGCATATCGGTCTTTTGAAAATGACAGTTTCTGGAGTAATAGTGTGCCTTATTTATATGATTATTATGTTTATAATCAAGAAAAAGCTAAACAGCAAAACCAGTCGAAATAGTCAACCGTAAAGAGAGTGGCCTGTATCCATCGCTTCAATCTGGTTTTGCAATAAATATAAGGGATGACAGCATAAAATGCTATCGCCCTTTTACATCATTTAGAAAGAGCCATGACTGCACTCCATATCAGAGTGAAAGCCGTGGCTTTTAACTTGTGGTTAAGTTTTTATCTCCATGATTAACAACTGCTCGATTGTGCTATGAATATCAGCTTGCTATAATAAAGACAACAAAGAGCTTTTTGTAATATCCTCAAAGGAGATTAAGATATGCCTATGAACATAGTCATCCAAGAGCAGCGCAAGCTACTTGGATTAACACAGGAACAGGTTGCTGATTATCTCGGTGTTTCTACTCCCGCTGTCAGCAAATGGGAGAAAGGTATCACAAGCCCTGATATTGGCCTTCTTCCTCCATTAGCCAGACTTTTGAAAATTGATTTGAATACATTGTTTTGTTTTAGTGAGGATCTGTCTGAACAGGAAATTGGATTTTTCTGCAACGAGCTCGCCAAACAAGCAAGGAATGATATTCTTTCTGCATTTGATGCTGCTGAAGCAAAGATACACGAATACCCACACAACGAACTGCTTCTTCTCAACATCACGATTATTTTGGATTCCATACTTTTGCAGACAGCCGATGATACTTTACCCATCGATAGCCTTGATACAAAGATTTCAGACTGGTATTTACATCTGGCTGAGAGCAATGATGAAAAGATACGAAATAGTGCTAACTATATGAGAGTTAACCGCTATATTCGTAAGGGCAAAACAGATGCTGCACAAGAGGTTCTTGATACAATTCAAGATAAAACTGACCTGATTAGCACATTGCCGGATAAACTTATGCTTCAGGTATCTATTTATATGCAACAACAAAAAGCAGAATTGGCTGCATTAGAACTGGAAAAGGCATTATTCAAAGAAATTACCAGAGTTCAGATGCTCCTAACGAAATTGATAGATGCTGAATTAGCTTCCGGAAACACAGAATCTGCTTGTAAAATTGCCGAAAAATCAAGTTCCATGGTAGATGTATTTGATATGTGGGAATACAACCGATATATTGCTTCTTATCAGATTTTGGAACAAAAGCAAAATGCAGATGCAACGCTTCATTTACTGGAACAAATGCTTGAAGCGCTCACTACACATTGGTCATTAACTGATTCCGTTCTGTATCACAGGATGGCACCCGAAACCAAAGCTATACAATCCCATGAGTTGATACCAGTTCTTCTCAATGGATTAGAAACTGATCCACAATGTGCATACCTTCGAGAACATCCAAAATTTAGGGAGATTATAGACAAATACAAAAACAAATGAGGGATACGGCTGCTACTACCTTTCGGAAGTAACAGCCGTGTTTTCAATTATCGCTCGTATTCTTTCTTCTTTTGCTTCTTTGGTTGTGGGGTTTCTTGTTTCGGCATTTTCAGCTGTTCGCTGATAGAACGCTTTTTCTTCTGAATTGGCTGTTCTTTCAATTCGGCATCAATCTGCCTGTTGGCTTCATCGAAAGTAGCAGAACTGTATTTATTCTTGTATTTTTCATACAATTTTCGTACTAAACCAACTCTGCCATCAGGACGGAGTTTTTCACGTTCCTGCATAACTGCATCCATATTTTCGGGTGCGATACCATCTCGGATTTCAAGAAAATCTGTCTTATCAGCTTCTTTCTGTTCAGACAGGGCAGCACGCTGCTGTTCCAAGGTTTCCAGAGCGTTCTCCATCTTTTTTAGATTCTGCTTTCTGGCAGCAATGCCGTTATCCTGACAATTAAGCTGAGAAAGCAATCCAGCCTTTTGGAATTTCAATTCTTCAATATCTTCGGTCAGAGCTGCAATCTGTTCACCCAGCTTACTTGCACGAATGAAATGAATCCCACAGTTTTTCTGTTCTGCAATCAGCTCTTTTTTCTCAGCGGTCTTGGCTTTGAATTCTGCCTTAACATTTTTGTATTCAGCCAGTATATCAGCCAAAAGGTTTTTCTGGGAAGTGACAGCTTCCTGCTGAGAAGTATTCACGATCAACTGATACTGAAGAAAAATCATGTTGTCACGCAGAGTTTCCAATGCAGAAGCGAGGGCAGGAATATTTTCTTTGACTGCTTTCATCAGCTTCTGCACCTGTTTTTTCAGTTCACGCAGGAGTTTGTTATCTGCCCTGATCTGGCGGTTCAGTTCGCAGCGGTCAGAAACAATTCCCATGGATTCCAGTTTTCTTGCGTGGTATCCTTCGTGTACGGTTGGCTGTTCAGTTAGTCCTCTGGCGGCATGACTGCGACAGTCTACACGGTCAGCAATACCATGGCGTTCCTGTTCTTCATTGACAATCATTTCCCAGCTCTTGCGCCATGCAAATATCTGTTCTTCGCTGTTCCAAAGTGCTGTAAGTGGGTTTTGTCTCCCATAGCGGGTGCTTTTAGGGGTCTTTGACGTCCTGATACATCCCTCAATTTTCTCAGCTTCAGATGGGGTTAAATACTGCCTTTTCTCCCCGAACTGATACATATATTGTTTCTCCCACCCCTGTGTTTTGGCGGTCTTGAACTCATCAGCAGTAAAACCACGTTCTTCGCCGCCACGCTTGCAAAGGTATTCTTTCTGAGTCTTTGTCTGCCACTTGCCGTGTTCATCTAAGGGACGCATGGTGAAAAGAATATGGCTGTGAGGATTATGCCCCGGAGGGTACGGATCATGGATGTTCACATCCGCACACATTCCAAGGTCAATGCCTTGCTCACGAACAAAACGCTTCAGCATACTTTTCCAGTCATCCAAAGACAGTTCTGATGGCAAAGCAACCACAAGCTCTCTCGCCAGTCGGCTGTCCTTTGTCTTTTCTACGGACTCGACAGCTTCCCAGAGTAGCTGTCTGTCCTTCCATTCTTCTGGTGCATACTGCGGAAGAAAGACTTCGCTATACAGACACCCGTGCTTTCTGGTGTAGTCATGGGTAAGTCCGTCATAATCATTGTAGAGTCGGGAACAGGATGCATAAGCGGCAGCTGCTATCACAGAACGGCCTGCGCCACGACTCACAACTTTTGCTTCTAAATGGAAATAGTTCACTATTTTCCTCCTTCCTGTGCCGCAGCACAATTTTTGTTTCTTTTTTGAAAAAGAAAATAGGTGCGGTGAATGCTGCGCCTATCTCTGCGATAAAACTGCCGCACCCGAAGGGCGTACCTTGTGTAGTGGCAGATTTTCGCAGGCAGTTAGCGCAAGGTAGGGTACAATTTGTACCCCTGATTACAAACGCAGTATCGTTTGTACTTGCGGAAACTGCGTGGACAATGACAGCAAGTGTGGCATTGTACATAAGGCTCCAACGGAGCCGCAAAGCCTCGCAGAGCGCACGACCCCGAAGGGGATACCACCGCCCATTTTATGGGTGGTGAGTAAGTGCGCCCTTCGGGATAGCAGCGAAGCTGCCAAGGCTTATGCCTTCAATCGTCTTTTCAGCTCCATCTTCACATCATCAAGCTCCATAGTCTGAACTTCCGGGAACACGCTTTCCAATACGGCTCCCATCTGGATCAATCGTCTGGTTCTTGCCTTTCGCTCTTTCTGGCGGTTGCGTGCTTCAATCGCTTCCATTCTGTGCTGTGCCTGCAATAATTTCTTTTCATCTTCAGTCATAGGTCTGTTATTTGCCATAAAATCTCCTGGTATCGGTGTGGTACTGTAATCCGGTGTAGATGGTGCAGATACAATTCGTTTTGCAAGTTATAAGTTATCTGTGTACTGACAGGCGAATTGTTCCGCACCATCGGCTGTGAATTTAAGTACCGGAATTTAATATTTTTCGTGCTTCCTGCATATTGGCGGCTGCGTTCAACTCTCGGATATTCTGATTGTTGATTTTCAAAGGAACACAACGCTCCAATACTCGGTCATAAATTCTGGCTCTTGCCAGATCTTTCGGATGTTTCAACTCATCCAAAGTTAGATTGGTGGTTACAATCAGTGGTTTCTTGCTTCGGTATCGACTGTCAATCACATTGAATACCTGTTCCAAAGCAAATTCCGAACTTCGCTCAATTCCCAGATCATCAATAATCAGCAGACTGTATTTATTAAAACTGTCAATGAACTGGTTTCTGTCATCGGAATATATTCCGGTCAGCGTATTCAGGATTCTGGAAAAATTGGTCATCAGAATCGGAATACCTTTGTCCAACAGGGCATTTGCAATGCAGCCAGCGAAAAAGGATTTACCGGTTCCCACATCTCCCCAGAGAAGCAGTCCCAACGAGTTCGCTTTCATTTCTTCCCAATGGGACACATACTCATGGGCTTTCTGCATTTCCGGATTGTAGCCTTTATCATTGGAAAAGTTGTAATCATGCAGGGATTTGTCCTGCAATCCGTTTGTCCTCAAGCGTGACACCTGAATGAGAAATTCCTGATGCTTGCGTTCGGCTTCTTCTTTGTCGTATATTTCCTGCTGACAGCGGCATCGAACCGTAGGAAGGAATACTCGTTCCTTCAATTCAATTCGGTGCTGTCTGGGAGTGTGGCATTTGGAACAATACATCAGTCCGTCAGCTTCGTTCAAATATTCATCCTCTGCAAGCTCTCTCGGCTGAAATAATTCATCCACGGCGTTATTGATTGGTCTCATAGGCTTTCATCCTCCTTACATTCATAGGTTCGTTTGACAGGAGCAGGATGGTCACGCAATGCCCAGCTTCGTATGGTGGCTGCGTGACTGGAATACTGTTTTCCGCTGGATGCCATATAGCTGGACAGCTTTTCAATGTATTCCTGATAATGAGGAACCTCGTCCTTCAAAGCCTTCAGTTCTTCCGTACTCAGGAAAACATTTTGATAAGAGCCATAAGCGGTGCGGTCATCCTTACTCTCTGAATTTGTTCTTTTTATATTGTTCTTCTCTTTATTACTACTGGACAGTTTTCTGTCTGTCACAGAGACAGTTTTCTGTCCATCTGTAGGACAGTTTTCTGTCTGTTTTACGGAAAAAATTCTGTCCGTTTGATTCAATGCTTCCGGTGGATATTTAACGTATATCCTGTTTGGAAAACCTGCTCCCTGACGTTTACGGGCGATCAGATTTTCTTTCTCCAGAGCATTCAATGCGGTTTTGACAGACATTTCACTCTTGTGCATGGTTTCTGCCAGGCTCTTGATGGGGAAGAAAATGAACACATGACCTTGTTCATCTGTCCATCCGTCATTTTTCTGGGACAGCCTTGCTCGGTCGAGCAAAATCGTATAGAGAATTTTTGCAGTTTCATTTAGGCCATCCTTGTCCAGTAAAAATCTTGGGAACGCCATATACGGCGGTATCGGACTGCTTTGTGTTAGAAATTGTGTCATGTGTTCACCTCCCTTCTGTGAGATCAGCTTGGAGCAAACTTATTCTCCAAGAAAATCCCAATCCACTTCCTCATCCAGTTCCTGCTGTGTGACCGAAACGGCTCCAACCGGCACTTGCGACATTCCCACCATACAGCCTGCAAGAAATACCGGAAGTGTTTTCTCCATGGCGCTTTCTACAGAGGAAATAATCTGATTCACAAATCGTTCCTCACGTTCCCTGGTTTCAAAGTAAGGATCATCCTGACTGCGATAATAGCGGTCAAAGTAATCCACCAGAGCTACGGCAATCACATTGCTGTAGGATTTGAATTGCTGCTTGTCCATGTTCTGAAGATACTGCCATGCTCGCTTCTGGGTGTCCTTTTCCAGATTGAAGCGAAGATTTGTGCTGCGGATATTCTCGCTCATGGCTTACTCCTTCCTGCGAAGGCTCATAGAGGCGAGATATTCATAACCTTTGGCTGTCGCACAAATATCATCCAGAATAGTCACTCGGCTTTCATCGTACTGTCCAAAATGCTTGACCAGACAGCCGCCACCACCAACGATATACAGTCGCATCAGATCCGGATTGTATTCATAGCGGCGAAGCGTAGCAAAAATATCAGCCACATATCGCTTAGCCACGGAGGTAATACAGTCCAGATAGGGCTTGCTGATATCAGCAGTTCCGAAACGAAGTACCTGCTCAACAGTAGATTCTTCGATTTTCACGCCGAAGCTGTCCAGTACCGCATTCTTAGCGGCAATCATGCACTGGTTGGCACCGAACTTTTCTGTCCAACAGCGGCTCTCTACCGCCTTTTTATTGTTGATATACAGAATGTTCATGGTGCCGTTTCCAATGTCTGCCAAAAGATTCGTTCCCTTGAAATTTCCCAGTTGATTGATGATGGCAGGGTATCCCTGCGGGAAAAGACTGCATCCGACAAATCGAATGTAATAATCGTTGCCATTAAAACGGAAGTTCACTTCCTTGTTGCGGAGCAGATAGCTTCGGAAATCTTCACGCTGTTTGCGAATCCAGGTCAGTGGCAGACCGGCAGCCAGATGAACATCTGCTTCACGGATGCCGTATACATTCAGTTCTCTGGCAACCGCCATGAGCGTCAGAAGGTAATAGTCCTCATCCACAGCCTTGTCTGCGATAAATTCCTTGTGACCTTCTCCGATGCGGTAATAGATGCCGCCATATTCCAGAATGTTGCCGGAGAAGATCGGCTCGGTTTCATAGGCGGTCACTCCGGTAGGGGTAACTGTGTTTGCGGTCTTGATGTTGCCGTAGCCGTGATCCACAGCAATGATTTTGATGTTGTTCAGTTCTCTCATTTGGTCTGTACCTCCTTGTGCTTGTTCGTGTTCATAAAAAATGCCCCTTTCAGTAGATTTGCGTTGAAGTAGCACCGGATTTTCTGATTTGGTGCTGTTTTCATTGCAATTTCATTCTATTGAAAGAGGGCGCAAAACACATTGAGCGTGGATTGAGCGGAAATTGAGCAAAATTTATCTGTGGAATAAAAAATAGCTCTGCTATTACACAGAGCTACAATTGTTTATTTAATGACAATTCGTTCATTTATTTTACAAGGTGAATTAAGACACATTATCACAGTTAATGGATCAACATTATATTCTGTCGCAATAATGTGTGCATCTACCATTACTGATATTGTCCATGCAGAATCAATTTCACCTTTCGGAATTTTTATTCGTCGCTTTTGGTCATATTCTTCAAAAGCTTTCTTAATGTTTGTTCGCTGGTTGGCTTTTAATGAATTAAACTGCTTTAATGCAACCATGGGCATAATCCTGCTTTTAGCAAACATATTCGATACAGTTACCCATTTCACGAAATCTTTCTGAGATTTGAATACTATTTTATTTTTCATAACAATCCTCCCAAAAAGTTTTTACAGATAAAAATCGAATTTTCCCTTGAGCATTAAGTGTCGGAAGTAATTCTTTAATCATGTCACAATCACTTTCGTTAAAGTAATAGTAGACACATTCGTCAATATTAGATGCATTTATTGATTCAAATATATGAAAATCATTCCACGGAGATAATCCTAATATTTCTAATGTCCCCGTAATATTTTTGAAAGTATCAAAATGATAATTATCAGAAAAAGTTAATGAAGGATTAGCGGCTTTAAGCTGAATGGCATATCCCATATTTGCAGTCAACTTATTCGATTTAAGCGTCCAACTATCAACATCCTGTTTGATTTTGGGGTCATTATTATAGGCTATTGCCATTTTTTCAACAGCACTATTTGCTTGAGGAATTTGTTTGATCTGTAATTCTTTGTATGCGCCACAATGTGTTGTCAAAGCGTTTGAATACAAATAGAAATAATTCTCATCAATTTCTATTTCTTTTATTGGTGCATCGGGAAGTTGGTTTCTGAATGAATCGAGAAGATACACATCACTTTTCTTATCAAATTGCCCATGAATATGGTATGCCGGTTTATGTGTTGCTAATTCGAGATTTGCATCATAGTTTGTAGTAAATATGTTGTCGAACGCCTCTAAATAGGTGATGAATTTTTCCGGATATTCTTGATACAAGGTATTAAGTTTACCATCATTATATATTGCATATAGATAAGCAACTCTCAGAGCTTCCCTGACATAGTATTGCTCGGGATTTTGAGTATTGGTCTTGTGGCATACTAAATCATGAATTAAATAATAGTCTTCAAATCCTATATCAGTTATTCGTAATGTATCAATTTTATCTGCATATTGTTTTTTGAAAGACTTCAAAGATTCATCTTCTGCAGTACAATTTGTAAAATTATCGTATTTGTCCTCCAAAATATCTCTTGCTTCTAAAAATAATTGCCCTATATAATTTTTTAACAGGTACGGGAAATTCACAATGATATGTGATGGAAAATCATCTCTATCACAATTTTTTAGAATTCTCAATACTATTTGTTGCGTAGTATAATCAGTTTTATTAAATTGAATGTTTATACCATTTCCAACGAGTAAATTGTTCATATAGTTATATATCCCCTTCTTTGGTCAATAATTTTTCGCCTAAGTATAATCCGGCTTGCGCATACGTTCCAAGCAGTTCCTGTTTCTTTGCTTCAATCATATCAGGTTCAAACTCAAATACTGTTTCATAGATTTCCATAGCTTTCTGGAAATATGAAGTTGCCTGCGAAATTTCTCCCATAGTCAGGCTGATATTTCCCATCGCTTCTTGAACACTTGCATAATCCAGACCAGTATCAGAATTATATTCTCGAATTACACGGCAGAGCTTTCGCAGAGCAGACAAACCAACATCAGGCTGTCCCATATCCGTAAGCAATACAGCATAGTTTGTAATCTGCACAATGCTATCATGGTAATAGGCCAGACCATACTCATCTATGATTCTGATTGCCTGTTCCATATTTTCTTTAGCAAGTTCCAGCTTGCCATTCATTTTATACATACCGCCAAGATTTGCATACAGATTGGACAGGAGCAACGCATTCTCCGAAGTCATTTTCGGAATCATTGCAATGGCATCTTTCTGCATCTTGATTGCTTTATCTGGTTTCTTCTCATAAGCTGCCTGATAACTGAGCAGCAATGCCCGGTCAGCAATAGAGCCTACAGCCTTGTCCTTGAGCAAGTCAGACAGTTTATTTATAACCAATTCCATCCCCTGATAATAGCGGTAATTCTCCATATAAGGGAACACATCTTCCAAGAAACGAAGATATACCGGCATATCATCATTTTCAATCTGATTTATCACAAATTCAATGGTCTGGAACAACTGTTTATAATAAGAAACTTCTTCTCCATGACGCAGACAAATCTGCTGTAAGCTTTCCAATAAGGTGTGACAAGTCTGCACAGAAGGTTTTGTTTCTTCCATTGTCACTTCCTGCATCATTGGATGAAGGGCAATCATACGACCTTCCATTGCCTTGATGAAGCCTTTTTCAATCAGATCATTGACAGTATTCATATCACGCAGCTTTAACCAGTTCGCAAACAATCTGTTTTGAACACCGGAAAACGAAGCCAACGCAAGGTTTCTCATAATATCTGTTTCTGCTTCTGAAAGCTGATACAGAGAGAACAACGTGTGAATGTGGTCATAATAGGTCGCCTTGCGACTTTTGCCGTCTTTGGAGATACCGATAGTATCGGTGGCATCCAGGGCGACTTTTTCTTCTTTTAGCTTCTTTAACAGGAGCAACGGCTCCATAATTCCACTTTCCAACAAACGGGCTGACATTTCTACAGCAAGAGTATGACTGTGTACTGTTTGGATGATTTGCTCCAAAATCGTGCGATTCTTTTCAGCATCGGAATAGAAGCAGCCCATCAGTTTAATCAAAGCATCTGTATCCCCAATTTCTTCCAGATTCATGAAAGTATAGTTGTTAAAGCTGCTTCGGGTAGTAAACAGAATACGGCAGCGATATTTCATCACAACCGACAGCAAACCATCCTGCGATGCTGTAGTATTAAAATTATCAATGATAAATAAGGTGTCCTCTTTCAATGTACGCAGAAAACGGTTATGTTTGCGGAACCGTTCTTCATTGTCGTCATCCGGCAGATCATCTGCAAAATCCATATCTGAAATATCTTGTTTTAAATTGCCAGTGTAGGAAAGGTACAAAATATTTGTGTATTCTTTGCTATGAATTTTAGCATAAGCCTTTGCCAATTCACTTTTACCAATGCCGGCGATACCTTGCAGAAATACCTTTCCATGACTACATAACAACTGATGTAAAGTTACAAGTTCATTGTCTCGTCCACAGAAATGACGGCATGGCTTTGGGGTACCGCCATCGTAGATAAAATCTTTCACGGCCGGAGAAAGATTTCCAGCAGATAACAGATTCTTAGTATTTACATCTCGCTTTACAAAAGTACGTTCCATGCCAAAGCATAAAGCAGAAGTTAGAAATACTGCTTCATCCATTTCTGTTTCACAAGGATAATTCTCGAGAAGCCGAGCCTTGGTTTTATCTGATATGGTTGTATCCTGCACCAGAATGTTATAAATCTCTTGCACCGCCATAGTACTGTCATACATCAACGGAAGCACATTTCTGTGCATATCAGCAGCGAGTCGGTTTCGATTGTGGTTATCCATATAATACCTGGTGATACGAGGACTGATTTTTGCTTGTCCATTGAACCAACGGCATACCAGACCATTATCAAAATCAAAATCCAGAGATTCGTCTGAACTTAAAAAGCTGACAAACAACTGGTACATCATGTCAATCTGATTCATACTGTGGGCATCACTGATATAGTTACGAATGGTGGTGATGACTGAACTGAAATCTAAATATTCCATAGACAGCCCTCCTTCAAAAATAGTCAATTTACGCTCAATCCACGCTCAATGAAGCTTTAGACTGTTTGTTCTAAAATGAGTGTAGATTGATGGAAGCGTTCTGCTAAATATTATAGCACGGCTTTCAAGTCTACGAAAGAGCATAGGTAAGTGATTTGAAAGGAGGGGCTCATGGAACAGAATATAGCATTTGAACGATGTGTGGATTTTCTGGCTCGTATGATTGAGAAATACGGGCAAGAGCTCCTCGATGAGATCAATGCAGATGAAGATGGTGGGGCAAGAACTAAAACAGAAGATACAAAGTCAGCGTAAATGGGTGTCGAAAATGTCGGCATCCATTTTTTATATTTTGAATATATTGAAAAACTGAAAATCAATGGTATAATTAAGTTGGGACAAATAATTGAAACAGTAATTCGATATATGCCATATGGAATATAATGGGAGGCAGCAATCATGGATAGCAGAAAACGTATGGGGAAAGATAAAGATGGAGTGATTTTCCCTGTTGCTCCAAATCTTTCTGAAATGAGTGATAGTTATTTGGATTTTATAGAAGCAATCAAAAAAGAAATTGAGAACCAGAGATTAAAGGTTGTACTGAATGCAAATTCCAGTATGATCTGTCTCTATTGGAATATTGGTAAAGCTATTCTGCAAAAGCAGGAGGAAGAAGGCTGGGGAGCCAAAGTCATTGACCGCATGGCAAAAGACCTGAAAGATGCGTTTCCGGATATGTCCGGCTTTTCTCCAAGAAATATTAAGTATATGAGAAAATTCGCAGAGTGCTGGCCGGATTTTGAAATTGTGCAACGGGTCGTGGCACAAATTCCATGGCGTACCAATCGTATGTTGCTTGACAAATTGGATACACAGGAAGAACGAATCTGGTATGCACATAAAACCATCGAAAACGGTTGGAGCAGTACGATTCTGGATTTGCAGATTCAGAGCAAATTGATTGAACGTACAGGAAAAAGTGTCAATAACTTCCCTGTTGCTTTACCACCTGCGGATTCCGATATGGCAAATCAGATTTTCAAAGATCCGTATCTGTTTGATTTCCTTGGTACTGATATGCCAAGGCGAGAGGTTGAGATTGAACGTAAGCTGACAGAGCATATCCAGAACTTTCTTTTGGAGTTGGGACAGGGATTTGCGTTTGTAGGCAGACAGGTACATCTGGAAGTGGGCGGAGATGACTTTTATATTGATCTTTTGTTCTATCATCTGAAACTTCGCTGTTATGTGGTAATTGAACTGAAAGCTTGTGATTTTGAGCCCGGTTTCATCAGTCAGCTCAATATGTATCAGAATGTTGTAAATGATATTCTGCGTCATCCGAGTGATAATCCGACTATCGGATTGCTTTTGGTTAAAGGTAAAAATCAGACGGTAGTTGAGTATTCTCTTGCAGGATACCAGAATCCAATTGGCGTAGCAGAATGGAAAAACCAGATGGTAAAAGCACTTCCGGAAGAACTGAAAAGCAGCTTGCCGTCTATTGAAGAAATCGAAAAAGAATTGGAGTAAAAAGTGCCACAGGCCGTGGCACAATTACATATCACCCTATGGATGGAGGTGGTTAGGAATTGAAAACAAGAAGATGTTACATATACACACGAGTATCTACCTCGATGCAGGTAGATGGATATAGTTTGGATGCACAGAAAGATAAGCTGAAAAAGTATGCGGAATTTCAGGATATGGTAGTTGCGGGTGAATACTCTGATGAGGGAAAATCCGGTAAGAACATAGAAGGTCGTCCACAATTTTTGCAAATGCTGAAAGATATTGAGTCAGGCAAAGATAAGGTTGAATTTGTCCTTGTATTCAAACTTTCCCGATTCGGAAGAAATGCAGCCGATGTACTTAGTTCCTTACAGCGTATGCAGGATTTTGGGGTCAATCTGATTTGTGTAGAAGATGGCATAGACAGTTCCAAAGACAGCGGGAAATTGATGATTTCTGTCTTATCTGCGGTTGCGGAAATTGAGCGTGAAAATATCCTTGTTCAGACTATGGAGGGGCGCAGACAGAAGGCTCGTGAGGGAAAATGGAATGGCGGTTTTGCTCCTTATGGATATAAGCTGGTAGATGGTTATTTATATATTGCAGATGATGAAGTCGATGTGATTCGCATTATTTTTGATAAGTATGTGAATACAACAATGGGAGCATCTGCAGTTGCAACGTATTTGAATGAGCATGGCTATGTAAAGAAAAAGCGCCAGAATAACACGCTGGATATGTTTTCAGCACATTTTATCAAGTCAATTTTAGACAATCCGGTTTATTGTGGAAAACTCGCTTATGGTCGCCGTAAGAATGAAAAGATTGCAGGAACCCGTAATCAGTATCATATTGTGAAACAGGACGATTACCCGGTTTATGATGGAGTACATGAAGCAATTGTTTCGGAAGAAGTATGGCAGATGGCACAAAGGAAACGTCAGGAAACAGGTGTCAAAAGCGAGAAAATTTATAATCAGGAACATGAAAACATCCTTTCCAGTATTCTTCGTTGTCCTGTGTGCGGGGCTGCGATGTACGGCAATGTAAATCGTAAGAAGAAAAAAGACGGAACCTTATATAAGGATTATTATTATTATCATTGCAAACACCGTACTACGGTAAATGGTCATAAATGCGGATACAGACGACAGTGGAAACAGGAAATGGTGGACGCTGCGGTAGAAGAAGTGATCAGAAAACTGGTTACAAACCCGAAGTTTGAACAGGCAATCCGTCAGAAGATTGGTTCCAGAATTGATACAGAAGAATTGGAAACCGAACTGGAACAGCTTCGTAAGAAACTTCATCAGCTAAACGGAGCAAAAGCAAAGTTGGGACAGCAGATGGACAGTCTTGATGTAACAGACAAGCATTATGACCGCAAGTATCAGGATATGGAAGAACGCTTGTATAAGCTGTATGATGATATTGATTCTGTGGAAGAAGAAATTGAGGAAGTGGAAACCAGAATCTATAATGTGCGTCAGCAGAAAATTTCCGGTGACAACATCTATCAATTTCTTCTGTATTTTGATAAACTGTATGATAAGTTCACGGATGCTGAAAAGAAAGAGTTTCTTAACAGCTTCATTGAACGAGTTGATATATACGAGCAAGAGCAGCCGGATGGCCGTTTCTTGAAGCACATTAAATTCAGATTTCCTGTCTATTTTAATGGAAAGGAGATAGAGGAAATGAGTTGGGACAACGAAACAACAGTCGAGTGCGTGATAATGATGCAGTATTGTGGAAAAGAGAAGAAAAGGTAAGGTTTGACCACAAGATGTTGTGGTTTGAGGGCAAAAATTAGACCGAAAATTGGCTGGTTTTTGCCCGATTTTTTTGCCCAATTTTATAGATGCATAGGGCTGAAAAAGTGGTTTTGGGAGTGATTTGGAGAAAAATGAAAAGGAGGGAGTGGTAAGCAAAGTTAAAAATGAATATGGGCAGGGATGAACGCAAGGCGGTACTTATTTTAGAAATAGAATAGGTGCCGCCTTATTTTTTTGGAGGTGGAAATGTCAAAATTATTTTGTGTGAGTCCGGGACTTCGGGTGCTGGAAAGGCAGATGCAGCAGCCACCGGGTTACAGACCGAGAGGATATGGTATCTGTGTGATGGATGTGGACTGGAGGAGCAGGGGAAATTATTCTGAAATCGTTGACTGCGTGATCAGCAGAATGCAGATGGAGCATCTGAAGAAAAGGGTGGATAAAATTTTTTGTGAAGTGGATAAGGAACTGATATTCCGTAATCCAAAGCACAGAAATGATTTCTATTCCCTGCTGATGGGGAAGAGGGCAAAGACATTGCAGTATGCACCGGGATATGCTGCCGCTGTATTTTTACTGTCTGCTGATGAGATTTTATGGGAGAAGGTCTGCAAAAATGTTCTGGATACCGGGATTTACTTTGACAGGGTAAGGCTTGGAGGCGTGACACTGGAGCAGTACATTCTGTTTCATGCGGCCAAGGATGTTTGTAGCGGAACAAAGCATATCCGTTTGTCAGAGCTGACAGACCGGGAACTGATACCAGATGGGATACTCCGCCTTATCGTGAATGCTTTTGTCATCGAGAAGTGCGGAGTGGAAATTATAAAGCAGGAGGTGTGGAATGCGGATTAAGGTGCTGAGTGGTGGCCGAAAAAGTATAGAACTGCCATTGTCGGATGCGGAATTAAATTTCCAGATGAAGAGAATCGGTATTGAAGAAACCGTACCTGTGTGCAGACTGGTGGAAGCATCAGAGAAAGACAATCCCCTTTGTAAATTTGAAGGGCAGAGCGTGAACATGGATGAGGTCAATTTTTTCGCTAAACGGATGGATTGTCTCACGGAGTATGAACGCAAAGTATTGTATTCCTATGTCACTGACTACGGTGTGGGAACGATGCAGGATTTGATCAATCTGACCTTCAGCATGAAGGGACTTTCTCTGATTACAGATTTTTCAGATGCGGAGCAGGTAGGAAAGCGTCTCTATCTGGATGAATTCATAGCCATGTCAGAAGAGGAAAAGCAGCAGACAAACTTTATAAAGTTTGCGGAAAAGACTTTCAAGGAAAGCCGTGTGGAAGTCCTGCCCTATGGAGTTTTCGTGGAGCATGGCTTTGAAATGCAGGAGGTATATAACGGAAAAACATTCCCGGAATACTTTGCATCCGATGAAATCGTGGCAGCAATCGAGGTACAGAATCAGGCAGGGGACACCGAATATCTGTATCTGCCTACCGATATCTGTTCCATGAACAAGGTGAAGGAACGATTGCAGGTCATGGATTTCTGGGAAATGAAAGTTACAGATATTCACAATATACGCCTGCCGGATATTCTGGTGCCGATGCCGGAGAACATTGATTGTGTGGAGGCACTGACATTATTTAATGAAACGTGTCAGGCGGTAAGGCATTTTGATGAAGTGCAGATGAAGCAGCTTGCCATGGTTGTGGAATTTACCGGGTTTAGTAGTCATACTGAGGTGACAAGCCTTGCAAAACTGCTTGGGGAATTTGAAGTAAATCCTTTCGTACACAACGATGAAGAGTATGGAAAGTACATGGTGGAGGAGTCCGGGTTATTTGATGTGGATGAGTTATTGCTTCCTCACATCAATTATGCTTCCTTTGCAGCGGACAAGAGACAGGGGACACTTGTAACAAGCGGTTATGTGGAGGATGGTTTTGTGGGAGCCACCAGAGAACTGTCGGAGTACCAGCAGTATAATGGAGAGTTTGCTGATCCGCTGGAAATTGATGAAAGCTGCTATGAAACTTTCCGGCTTTACAGTCCGCTGACAGCAGGTTTATATGAGGAAGGATTCGAACAGGGGAAGTTATACCGCAGTGACCTGACACCATATGCGGAAGAAATTGCGGAAGCAATTGAAAAGGAATACTGCGTCGGGGAAGAGCCAAGAGGACTCATGCATTACTTTGATCGGAGTCCGGCGGTAGCCGCAAAGGTAATGTCAGCTCATCCGAAAGTAGAGATTGTGGATGGAGAACTGTATGGAGTGCTGGAGTGTAAAATCGCTGAAGCCTTAACAGAGCATGACATCGAAGTGTTAAAGGAATACTGGACCGGACAGATGAGTGATGGCTGGGGCGAAGGCTTTGAACAGCATCCGATTACCGTGGAGGATGGAGAAATCTATGTCAGTTTCTGGAACAGTGAAAACTTCTGGAGTGTCATGACAGAGGAAGAACTGATGGGAGGACAGGTGCAGGGAATGAATATGTCCTGTTAAGTTACAAGAAATCGAAGAAGGAGAAGCATGTTAAAGAGAGAAGAGATTGCACGGCTTAAAGAAAAGTATCCCAAAGGCACACCGATTCGTCTTTACAACATGGAAGGAGAGACTTCGGTGCCGCCGGGCAGCAAGGGCATTGTTGACCATGTGGATGACATCGGGCAGATTCATATGAAGTGGGAGAACGGAAGCTGCCTTGCATTAAATGTAGAGGAGGATCGGTTTGATATCATCACGAAACAGGATGAGATAGCAGAGATTAAACAGCAGGAGTTTATCGATAAGATAAATGAAATCTTGGAAAAGACGGATTTTAAGCTGTTAAATATGTCCTGCAACAGTGAGAATACTTCCTATGCTGCAGAAAAACTTTTTGCCATGCATCAGGCATTTGAGGAAGTGTATGGCGAGGGATATGTGGAAGAAGGGTATGGAATGGTCATGATGCCTGCGGTCATAAGGGGCAGGGAATCCGGAATCCATGCACTGGCACTGGTAACACTGGACCTGGAATCATCGGGAGAGCATTGGGGGACTACGTTTTTATCACCGGGAGGTCCTTTGGTACAGGGATATGTTTACCTGACAGAAGAACAGAAGCAGGCCATCAAGGAATATTATATCCCTTATGATTACTGGTACACACCGCTTGTGGAGCGTGACCATCATGTGGACTTTACCGATATGCCGGATTCGGTTGCAAATATCCGGAAGCTGGTGGATGAATATCTGGTCACCGGGCAGTCGCAGACGATGGATGGACCAAAGTAAAGGAGGGCAGAAGTGAATTGAATAGTATTATCAGCTGGGTGGGCGGTAAGAAGTCACTCCGGGATCTGATATATCAGCGCATGCCAATCAGCTATGACCGCTACATAGAAGTATTCGGCGGAGGCGGCTGGGTGTTGTTCGGCAAGCCGCCTGATAAATGTATGGAGGTTTACAATGATTTTAATTCAAATCTTGCAAACCTCTTTTATTGTGTCAAAGAAAGACCAATGGCTCTGTTAAAGGAATTGTCTTTTCTGCCTTTAAACTCAAGGGATGAATTTGTGACACTGCGCAAATTCCTTTCGATGGAAGAATTTAAGAGTGAGCATCTGGCTGAAGAGCTGGAGATAGCGACACATTTCCTGAAGGATCCGGAAGCGGCAGAAATCAGGGACATCCTTATGGAGCGCGCCAGCGTTGGAGATGTAAAACGGGCGGCGGCATTTTATAAAATCATCCGCTACAGTTATGGAAGCGGATGCACTTCCTATGGCTGCCAGCCGTTTGACATCCGAAAGACCTTTACCATCTTGTGGGAAGCAAACCGGAGGCTAAAGGATACGGTAATCGAGAATAAAGATTTTGAGGCACTCATCCGTCAGTATGACAGACCGAATGCCTTTTTTTATTGCGATCCGCCGTACTATGAAACCGAAGGACATTATGAGGTTGTGTTCCGTAAGGAGGACCATGTAAGACTCCGGGATACACTGGCAGGCATCGAGGGAAAATTCATGGTTTCCTACAATGACTGTGAATATATCAGGGAATTGTATCAGGACTTCCAAATTGAAGCGGTGACACGAATCAACAATCTGGCACAGAGGTATGACAACGGAAGTGAATTCCCGGAGGTGCTGATAGCAAATTATGACATGGAGGAAAGAAGAAAAAGTCTGCCTACGCAGATGAATCTGTTTGAACTGTGTGGAGAACAGGAATCAGTCGTGTGGAAGTGCAGCAAACGGAAGGAGGATGAAGATGTTTCAGTTAGTGGAGATCAAGGGAAAAGTGAATGAAAAGGGGTGCATTGAAATCCCTGTGATATTGCTAGAACAGACAGGGATAAGAATCGGGGAAGAGGTAAAACTTTTATACCTTGCGGCAGGAGAAAAGGATTTTAAGAATGAGTCGAAAGAGTTTCTGCTCGTTCGTGCAGGTGAAAATCCTGTTGGCGAGCTTATGAAAGAAGAAAACGTGGAACTTAGACTGCCGCCGGAACTGCTTGCGGATGCCAAAATTCCCATGGATGCCGATCTGGATATTGTCTGCACGGACAGAAAGATTGTGATTCTGCCTACAGAAGATGTGGTGGCAGGAGAAGTGCCGGAGGAACTTCTTGGTATCTGTGAAGAACTTGGAATCCCGAAGGAAAAAGTAAATATTGTGTTACGCATGACAGAGGAAAACTGAAAGAAAGAGTTTCTTTCAGTTGGAGATTTGTGCTACGCACAAAGTCTCCGGGCTGAGAAAGGAGTGAGATTATCGATATGAAAAAGCCGGTGTATAAGGTGCTGGATGAAAAAGGCAGGGTGCTGATACCTCTTGAAATGCGGCAGAAAGCGGAGATGGAGAAAGGGGATATCTTAAAGGTTTCCATAAACTCCGGGAAGATTGTCATATCCAAGGTAGACATTCTGGAAGTAGGAAAGCAGGATGCAGAAGCTGTGGAGGCCTATGTGAATGCTGCTGTGAAAACCATGAGCCATGAAAAGCAGGTGGCACTTGCTGCAAGAATCTTAAGCCTCGCACAGCAGGAGGGAGGAAAGGATTGTTAAAAGGTAAGTACAGGGCATTTGAAATTCAGGATGATAAGGTAAAGGAAACACTGGTGGAGGGAAATCTGCCTGCCATTGCAGACTGTATCCGGGGATGCCAGAAAGACAGCATTATCCTGATACAGAACATGGAAGGAGAGCCTTTTTTGGTTGGGTTGTCAAAGCTGTTTTTGTATTGCGAAGACAATGACTTCCTGAATATCCAGCTGCTTCCCTATCTGCATGGCATGTGAATGGAGATGCAGTATGAAAAACATATATTTTCGTAACGGAGTCCTTATTTACTATGGAAATCCGGCAGGGTATCTGTCAGATGGAAAAGTAATTCTGGACTCCATTTTTGATAAAGGGGATATCAAAGAATTCCTATCAGAGAAGGAAAAGCTGACAGTAGAGGTCAGGGAAGGAGTGTATGACCGTCTGTCAGAGGGTGGAGGGATGGAAGAAGTGAAGATACAGGGCAGGGAAAGGAGGATAAAAATACATCAGCTGAAACAGGGCAGTCCACTCATGATGCGGTTTATCAGTCTGGCAGAAAGGGAAAACAGGGGATATGGAAAACCGCAGGCAGAGGAGTATGCACTGGTTTATGAAGGAGAAGTGGAAAACTTTAGTCTGGAAGAGGTCTGGGAGAAGTTCGGAAGAAGAGTACCGAAGGATTTTGAAGGACACGCACTATCCATATCGGATGTTGTGGAACTGATAGAAGATGAGGCGAGCCGCTTTTTCTATGTAGAGCCGAAAGGATTTGCAGAAATTGTATTTCAATCAGAATAGCCGGGAGGCGGAAAGGAAGAACATGGCAGGAAAAGGAACAAAAAATAATCAGCAGAATACACAGGGCGAAGCACAGTCCGGGCAGGCGAAACAGTTGCAGCCGCTGGAGTTTGATGTGCGCATCCAGTCAATCAAACCCAGTGATTCCATCAAAGGCACTGCATCCGTGAACATTAACGGAGCCTTTGCCATCAGGGGTGTGAAAATTATTGAAGGGACAAACGGATTGTTTGTATCCATGCCCAGCTACAAGGTAGGAAACGATTATAAGGATATCTGTTTCCCTATCACACCGGAATGCAGAAAGCAGTTAAATGATGCGGTGCTTGGTGCTTATGAGCAGGCACTTACACAGAGCCAGAACAGTGTGGCAAAGCATCATGAAATGCAGCAGGCACCGGAAGGTCAGGCAATGGACATGACCGGGATGTAAGGCAACTTAAGTCAGGAAACCAAATAAAATCAAACAATTATGGAGGAAAAATCGATGAGAAAGATGATGAACAAAGTAGCAGGAAGCATGAAGGCAACCGCAGCAAAGGCAGTACATCTGTTGAAGGACAAGAGGGGCGAGAACTACGTGGATACCGCAGTTAAGATTTTGATTGCGGTGGTAATCGGTGCCCTCCTGCTTGCAGGATTGTATGCCCTCTTCGGAGATGTGGTAATGCCTACCCTTACCAGAAGAATTCAGGAAATGTTTAACTATGCAGGCTAAAACGAAAAGGATTTCTAAGCCTGTAAAAAACACAGACTAAGAAATCCCAAGTTTCGTTTAGGAGAATCGCAAGACGATTCTCCGTAGGTTTCGGATAAGTACTATGAAAATGAAGAAGGAGGAAATAGAATATGCCGAGAAGAGCAGATACACAGGAAAATACAAATACAGCAGAACCCATGGAACAGCAGGTGCCTTTTGAGGCCACCATCACAGAACATAACCCGGAGAGAGGTGTGCTTGCCACGGCGGATGTTAAGGTGGGGAACATGATGACCATCCGCAACGTAAAAATCAAGGAGGATGACTATGGGCTTACCGTAACCATGCCCCGGACCAAGGTGCCCCATGCGGAGCAGTATAAGGATTCCGTATATTTTGCGGATAAGTCCATGAAGCAGCAGTTTGATCAGGCGGTGGAGAAAGCCTATCAGGAAAATGTTCTTGCACCTGTGCTTGATCAGGATGAGGCCGAAGAGGAGATGGAACAGGAAGAATCCGCCGGCATGAACATGGGAATGTAGCCGATGTTATCTGAGGTCAGGCTCATTTCCTTTTTTATTGTTCTGGTGTTGGCGGCAGTTTCTGATATCAGAAAGAGAGAAATTCCGGACGGGATACCACTGTTAGTCACCATCGTGAGCCTGATCCCACCGGAGTCCGTGCAGTTATCAGGACTCTTGGTGGCATTGCCTCTTTTGATGATCGGGGTAACAGCAGGCGGTATCGGTGGTGGGGATATCAAGCTGACAGGAGCCTGTGGACTGGTGCTTGGGTTTGGGAGAACCCTGATCGGACTTATCACAGGGCTTCTGTTGCTGCTTGTCTTTCATGCAGCAAGGCAGTGCGTAAAGAGAATCAAAAAAGAAAATCGAGAAAGAGGGAAGGAGCAGGCGTATCCGCTTGTTCCTTTCTTGCTGTTGGGAATGCTTATAAGCATTCAGATTGGAGGTTAACCATGAAAAAAATGTTCGTAATCGCCGGTGTGCTGGCAGCTATCGCAGGCGTGGCAACTGCAGTGTGCAGAAGCCGGAAAAAATATGCACAGATGTGAACAAATGACTAGGAGGAATTCAGAATGAAATTATTTAAGAACCGAACTGTTCTGGGAATTTTCTGCATTGCAGTTTCCCTGCTTATCTGCTTTGCCATTACGCCCCTTGTGAATGCCGGGCTGTCTAAGAAGGTCGCCATTGTTCGTTTTAACCAGATGGTGCAGGAGGGAGAACAGATTACCAAAAACATGGTGGATGTGGTAGAGGTAGGAAACCATAACCTGCCCGAAAATGTGGTAAGAAACCTTGCAGATGTGGAAGGAAAGTATCTGACTGCAACCGTTTATGCAGGGGATTACATCTTAACGGATAAAATTTCCGAGGAACCGTCTGCGGAGAATAAGTATCTCTATAACTTAAATGGAGAAAAACAGGCCATGTCCATTACCATTAACACCTTTGCGGAAGGCTTGTCCGGCAAGTTAAAGAGTGGAGATATCGTATCCGTGATTGCGCCGGATTACCTTGGCAGTGGAGAGACAGTCATTCCGGCAGAACTAAAGTACGTGGAGGTCATTGCAGTGACTGCCAAGTCCGGCTATGATGCCAACACGGAGGAACAGAGGACAGAAGAGGAAGAAAAGGAACTGCCGTCTACTGTGACCATTCTGGTAAGACCGGAACAGAGCAGACTCCTTGCAAGACTGGAAGCGGAGGGTGAAATCCATCTGTCATTAGTATTCCGCGGAGAAGCAGAGAAGACTTTGGAGTTTATCAAGGCACAGGATCAGGTGCTGGATGAGATGAAGGCAGAGGAAGAGGCAGACACGCAGGGAGATGGTGCGACTGAGGAGGGAGTAACATCTGAAGATGGAAAGATTTCCCCTCAAATGAATGCAGACAGTGAAGCCAGAACCGGGGAAACAGAAACAAATACAGATGGGGAGGAATAGATTGTGAACTTTAAACAGAATTCCCTGTTTACCAGAAATACAGGATATAAAGAGGAACCGATGGAGTCTCAGGGCGGTGTGCTTGCCGTTTGGGGAAGTCCTTCATCCGGCAAGACTGTCGTTTCCGTAAAGCTGGCAGATTACCTTGCCAGAAAAAAGAAGAATGTACTGCTGATTTTTGCAGACATGACTACACCGCCGCTGCCCTGTATCTGTGCATCCTCCGATCTGGAAGGGGAAAAATCCCTTGGGAGCATTCTTGCCGCAACCCATGTAACGGAAAACCTGATCAAGAAAAACTGTATGTTCTACAGAAAAAATGATTATTTAAGCATGATCGGGATGTTAAAAGGCGAGAACGTGTTTACTTATCCGCCTTATGACCAGACGCAGGCAGCGGAACTGATTGAACAGGCAAGGGAAGTGGCACCCTATGTCATTATCGACTGTGGCAGTACCATTGCATCGGATGTATTATCCGCAGTAGCACTGATGGAAGCAGATACGGTGCTTAGACTGGTAAACTGTGATTTAAAATCCATCAGCTACCTGTCCTCACAGCTGCCGCTGCTTCGGGACAATAAGTGGGATGCAGATAAACAGCTTAAGGTGGCATCCAATGTCAAACAGCAGGAGGCAAGCAGCCACATTGAACAGGTGCTTGGCACGGTGGTTTTTCAGATTCCCCACAGCAGGGAAGTGGAAACACAGTGTCTGGAGGGAGATATGCTTGCCGAGCTTGGGTTAAAGGAAAGCCGGGCTTTCCGGAAAGAAATTGAAAAAATCAGTAAGGAGGTGTTCGGGGTATGACAGGAAATAACCAGAGCCTTTTCTTTTCCCCGGAAGAGAAAGGGAGAGCCTTTTCCGATGTGTTAAAGGAAGTGCAGGAATACATCTCCAGCAAATATTCCACGCTGATGGTGGAGGGCGGCAATGAAGAAGTAAAACAGCAGGTCAAGAGGTACATCGCAAAATATGTTGCAGATTACCGCATTACCGTAAAGGGAAAGACCAGAGAGCAGCTTATCGATGATCTATACACAGAGATGGCTGAGTTTTCCTTTTTGACAAAGTACATTTTCGGAACCGGTATTGAGGAAATTGACATCAACTCATGGAAAGACATTGAGGTGCAGTACAGCGATGGCAGATGTGAAAAGCTGGAGGAACACTTTGAATCACCGGAGCATGCCATAAATGTCATCCGGAGAATGCTCCATGTGTCGGGCATGGTGCTGGACAATGCTTCTCCGGCAGTGCTTGGGCATCTGAGCAAGAACATCCGTATTGCCGTGTTAAAGACGCCCCTTGTGGATGAGGATGTGGGTATTGCAGCCTCCATCCGAATCGTAAACCCCCAGAGTCTGAAAAAGTGCGACTTTGTGGATGGAGGAACTGCAACAGAAGAAATGCTGGATTTTCTGGCAGAGTGTCTGCGGTATGGCATCAGCATCTGTGTGGCAGGTGCCACCAGCTCCGGCAAGACTACACTGGCAGGGTGGCTCCTTACCACCATTCCCGATAACAAGCGAATTTTTACCATTGAAAACGGAAGCAGGGAGCTGGCTCTGGTAAGGGAAAAGGATGGAAAGGTAACCAACAGCGTGATCCATACGCTGACCAGATTCAGCGAAAATGAAAAACAGAACATCGATCAGGACATGCTCCTTGACATGGCTCTGCGTTTTAACCCGGAGATTATCTGTGTGGGAGAGATGAGAAGCTCCGAAGCCTATACCGCACAGGAGTCTGCAAGAACCGGCCATACCGTGCTTACTACCATTCACAGCAACAGCTGTGAAGCTACCTACAGCCGAATGAGAACGCTGTGTAAAAGAAAATATGATATGGATGATGAGGTGTTAATGGACTTGGTAACCGAGGCATTCCCCATCGTAGTGTTTACAAAGCAGCTTGAGAATAAGAAAAGAAGGCTGATGGAGATCATGGAGTGCGAGATTACCAGGGATGGAAAGAGGCACTTTAATTCCCTGTTCCGCTATGAGATTACGGAGAACCGGGTGGAAGGGGATAAATTCATTATCAATGGTACCCATCAAAAGGTATCCGGCATTTCAGAGAGCCTGAAGAAAAGATTTCTGGAAAACGGAATGCCAAAGGAAGTATTAAACCGAATTACAGGGGGAGGTGGAAAGGTATGATAGCAATGCAGGTAGTTGCCTGTCTCGGAATTATGGCCGGGTGTTTTCTGCTGTTTGGCATCAGCCTGACGGATTTCACAGGAAACATTTTTACAAAGCTTCTGGACGGCCCAAAAGGCATCCGGGAGGAAATTCTGGAACAGACACAGAGAAAGAAAAAATCCTTTTTCCGCAGGGAGATCGAAGAGGTGCAGAGCATCTTAAAAGCAACGGACCGTGAGAATACATTTCCGCTGCTGTGTACGGTATCCCTGCTTTTGTTTGCGGCAGGAGCCGCCGGGGCAGCCATGCTTGGCAACTTCTTTTTAGTGCCGGTGTTGGCGGTAGGATTTATGTTCCTGCCCTTCTGGTATATCAAGCTGACCGCATCCCATTTCAAAAAGGATGTGTCTGCGGAACTGGAAACGGCCCTGTCCATTATAACCACAGCCTACCTTAGAAGTGAGGATATCTTAACTTCTGTGGAGGAGAATCTGGAATACTTAAATCCGCCGGTAAAAAATATTTTTCAGGATTTTGTGTCCAGAATCCGTCTGATTGATCCGGACTTGGAGGCAGCTCTGGATGAACTTCGTAACAGAATCTCAGATGATGTGTTCCGGGAATGGGTGGATGCCTTAAAAGCCTGCCTGTATGACAGGTCCCTAAAGACAACACTGACACCCATCGTGGCCAAGTTGTCGGATATGCGTATTGTAAATGCAGAGCTGGAGTACATGGTTATGGAGCCGAGAAAGGAATTCATCACCATGGTGGTGCTGGTGGTAGGAAACATTCCGCTTTTGTATTTTTTGAATCAGGACTGGTATCATACGCTGATGCACACGGTAGTAGGACAGATCATGCTGGCCATTGCAGGCACGGTTATATTTGTTTCCACCGCCCATGTGATCCGGCTGACAAAGCCAATCGAGTACAGATCGTAGAAAGGAGGCAGTATGAATCTGACATTATTTTTTGTGTTTCTTACCTTTACATCAGGACTTTTTCTGCTGCTTTCGGGTGTAATGCACCTGCCAACCCTTAGAACCAGCAGGGTCATGATGGATACGGGCAGGGAAGGAAAGAAGCTGTCAAAGACACTGGATGCATTATTTTTAGACGGAGCAGTCAGACTGTCACCCTATATCCGGATAAATGCTTATAAAAGGAGCCGCATGAACAGTGTACTGAAGGCATCGGGAATGGGGATGACACCGGAGATTTATACCGCTTATGCCTATATCAAGGCAGGAAGTGTGTTTCTCCTGATTATTCCGGCATTATATATCTTTCCTCTGGCAGCGTTGTTTGTGATACTGTTAGGGATTATGGTGTACTACAGGGAAATCCAGAAAGCCGATGAAATGCTTCGGGAAAAAAAGGAGCAGATAGAGGAAGAACTGTACCGCTTTGTGTCCACCATGACGCAGGAACTGAAAAACAGCAGGGATGTGTTATCCATGCTGGAGCATTACAAGGAAAATGCAGGTGCAGCCTTCCGAAAGGAACTGGACATTGTGTGTGCGGATATGCGATCCAGCAGTTACGAAGCAGCCCTAACCCGTTTTGAGGCAAGACTCAATTCGCCACAGTTATCGGATGTGGTCAGGGGACTTATTGGTGTGCTTCGTGGAGATGACGGAGCTGTGTACTTCCAGATGTTAACCCATGACTTTAAGCAGGCGGAGCTTCAGAGACTGAAAGCAAAGGCGGCAAAGATACCGCCCAAGATCAGGGTATATTCCTTTGCCATGCTGATGTGTTTTCTGGCAACCTACTTCGCCATCATCATCTACGAGATTATCAGATCGATGGGGACGCTGTTCTAGTATGGAGGTGTGCATGAAACAGATAAGAAAGATACTGCGTGATAAAAGAGGCGAAGGGTACATTGATGTGGCAGTCATGGTGCTCTGCGTTATGCTGGTCATTGCCCTTGGAGTAAGGCTGTTTCCCATTTTTATCACGAAGATGCAGGTGGATAACTTTGCCGATGAACTGGTAAGGGAGGCCGAGATCAGCGGCAGGGTAGGAAGTGAAACATCAAACAGGCAGAGAGTCTTGGAAGAAAAGACCGGTATCCATCCTGCCGTGCAATGGTCGAGTACCGGGAATCTGCAATTAAACAAAGAAGTAACGGTAACAGTGACCATACAAAAGGATCTGGGGCTGTTCGGGAATTTTGGTTCGTTCCCCATTACGATCCGGGCAAGAGCCTCCGGCAAAAGCGAGGTGTACTGGAAATGAGAAAATATTTGAAACGTGCCGCCCTTCTTTTGAAAGACCGCAGGGGGAACATGCTTCCGTTAGTGGTGGCGGTTACCATAGGGATGCTGTTAATCATCCTCGGAGTATCGGAATACATGCGTCTGGTGATTACAGCCGCAGGCATCAAAGATGCAATGGAATCAGCCGTGATCTCCACGGTCAATGATAACTATAACGAGGTTTATCATTGTGTAAGGGAAGGTTATGCTGCAGGCTATGAGCCGGATGGGGAATCCTTTGCGGCATCGGTGGATTATGGAGATATCTACAGCCGGATGAGTTTCCTGCTTGGACTGGAGGAGAACGGAGATGGTTATGTGAGGATCAATAACGGCGGGGAACAGGAATACCGTCTGAGTAATCTGTCCGTGTCCATACCGAACAATGCACTTGGAGCCGGTGGCGGTTCGTATTATGCAGATGCATCCATACGGCTGGAAGTTCCGGTGCGGTTTGCAGGGAAAATCATCACAAATATGTCAATAAACCTGAAGGTTCGGGCAGCTTATACAGAGAAGTTTTAGTAAGATGTTACAGATATCGTCCGACTTATTACATTTTGATAGACTTTGGAAAAAGAGTGTGATAGGTTGTGGATTGAGAAGAGAGTATTCAAAAATTACATACAGGAGGGATTGCCATGAAGGATAAAACAAAAAAAGGACTTATCATAGCAGGACTTGCAGCCGTGTGCGTAATCGCAGTATTCGGAATCAGCAGGGTTCTTTACAAAGAACCGGTGCAGACACTGCCGGAAGAGAGCAAAGCGACGGAAGAACTGGAGCTTATGATAGATACGGACGAAACTGTGCAGGTGCCGGAAGAGATGGAAAGCACAGAGAAAAAAACAGATTTTGTCATTGAAGTAGAAACGGATAATTCGGTAGAAAGCGGGGCACAGGAAATCCAGCCGGACCCGGAAAAGACAGAGGATGAAAAACCACAGGAACCGCCGGTACTGGCAGAGGATGCGGATGTAACAAATCCGGATACAAAGCCTGCTTATGAAGAAAAGCCAGAAAAAAAGCCGGAGAACCCTGCACCGCCCGTGGATGACACCCCGAAAACAGGAGACACTAAGGACGGAATGGTATATGTGGAAGGATTCGGATGGTTACCTGATGAGGGTGCCGGTTCTGGGACTGCCGCAGATGACATGTATGAAAACGGTAATAAAGTAGGGATTATGGATTAAGGAATCGAAAGAGAAGACACAGTAAAAATGCTGTGTTTTTTCTATGCACTGAGCCACTTGCAATCGCAGGTGGCTCGTTGCATTTGAAGGGAGGCAACATGAAACGATTTAAGCGTTGGGTTCTGACCTTTCTGTTAATCGTATCCACGCTGGCACCCATGACGGTGTACGCCGAGGGCGAGGGAAACATTGACAACGGTGGTGGAGGATTAGGACAAGGAACGAACACAAACTACTGGAATACAGGGGATGAAGGAGTCAGAGTCACTGTGGTAAGTGCAAGTGATGGAAGTGCAGTGACAGCATCCATTGATTTGACTAACAGAAGTCCAAGTGATATCAAGGTACATTTTGGAAAGGTGTGTAAGTCTGATTACAGGGGAGGAGCAGGTCTCTCTGCAAAGGTAGGAGGTTATGATTATTATGTTCCTGCGCAGTCGCTGCCTAAAATCATTACAACATCATCAGGGAGTGCAAGCATTGCCGCCATCAAAAGTTACTTTACGGATGAGCAGGTCATCAGAAGTATAGCAGGATATGTGGGGATGGATTACGACACCCTGACAGGTGGAGATTATAAGTTATTATTGGAACCCATTGCCTATGTGACTTTTGAAGGAGTACGAACAGCCTTTACAGCAACGGAGGCAGCTATGTATAACCAAGTCAGAGGGGGCATGGTACGAAAAAAGCTGACTTCACTGACACACAAAAATCTGCCTCTTGCCATGTTCCTTGAAACATCCGATCTGGGATATCCGGCATGGGGTGGAGGTAAGAACCAGAAGGTATCCGATGAGGAGATTATCGGTTCGTTAGGTCTTGGTATTGTACGTTTTAATGAGGTCATCACGCCGGAAGCGATTGCTGCAGATTATGAGTACCGGGTAGATACCGATGTGGTAACAGCCGTAACGGTCAGCGGAGGACAGAGTGATCCAGACAATCCCGTGAGTGTGACTTTTCATATCCTTGGGAGAAGTTATACCGTGAATAATGTGTATTATCCGGAGGATGGACAGCAGTTAGTGTGGGTAAAATGGCATACGCCATCCACCGAACAGCATATCACGATCAGCGTAAGCGTCAGCGGAGGAGGAAATCCAAACAGGGGAACCATCACCGCCAATATCGTAGATCTTGATAAGAATCCACCGCCCAATCCGGTAGCCGATGACAGAAACGATTCTTACAATGCAGGCAATGCCATTGTCCCGGCGAATCCGCAGAAGACAAACGCATCATGGAGTGTGTGGAGGCCGTGGTGGAAAGAATACTGGGTATGGCATAGTGACTGGAAATGGCATTCCGGCGCACATTTTTCGTCCTGTTCTCCGGGATGTTCCAGTAGCCACGGACATTGGGAAGATGAGGGAGAATATGTGGATGAAGGCTGGTGGGAATTTGATTTAGACCGGTATTCTGCTTCCCTTTCTGCATCCATGGAACTTAGTACGGATGAAAAATCCCCAACAGCAACAGACACTACCATCAAGAGTGGCTATGGAGTCAATATCCTTGTGAATGCCAGTGCATCCACAAGCCAGTCCTCGGCAACCACGCCGCCACAGACAGCGGTCAGTTATTTCCCGGAGTTTTATTATAAGACCTACTGGAGATTATTGGAGAGGACAAGAAGCGGATACCATGCCGGGTTTGAATTTAAAAACAACCACTATTCCACCTATAACCGCAGGACACACTTCACACCCATCTGGATGCCGGATGGCACCTATACGGTCTACACCTATTTACTGGACTGCTGGACACCGGATGGAATGCTTTGTGTGAATCTGACCGATTCGGTTCGGATATCCGGGGACTTGTGGGATGACTGGCATATCGCACCGCAGAGGGTAAGGTAAAAATGTAACGAAATAACAGAGAAGAAAAAGGCTGCATCCGTGCAGTCTTTTTTACTGAATAAGGGCAGGAAGTCCGACAAAGAAAGGAAGATTAGATGAAAAAGAAGAAATGGTTAGTTATGGTAACGCTGGTGTTTGTACTTTCCCTCATGTTCGGAACAACGGTATCTGCGGCAGGAACCGGAGATGTGGCAGGAGCCATTGAGGGAACATGGAATGACGCATCAGGGCAGATTAAGACGGTGGTAAATAAAGTTGTGTTTCCGGCAATTGATTTGATCCTTGCGGTATTTTTCTTTGCAAAGCTGGGTACGGCATATTTTGATTACAGAAAGCACGGACAGTTTGAATGGGCAGCTCCGGCAATCCTGTTTGCCTGCCTTGTGTTTACCTTAACGGCACCTGCATATATCTGGACAATTCTTGGAATGTAGGAGGCAGGGCATGACTTTTTTTGAGGAAGAATTAAAAAGGATTATGGCAGAAAGTGCCATTTTAAAAGACCAGAGGTATGTAGGGCGAATCTGCTATGGAACCATCGGGGAGGATCTGCGAGCAAGGATTGAGTTTGTAACACTCGGCATAAGCAACCAGTATGCAGGACTTAAGGCATCCATTTTCAACAGAAAAGAAGGCGTGGTAGACAGCGTGCTTCTCCGGTTTATGGATGTCTGGGGCAAACAAAAGGTGGGCAATCCGAATTTCAGGGAGGGTGTGGAACCGCACATCTGGGCAGACGGGGGAAAAACGGACTGGTATGTGTTCCATCCGTCAAAGGCAGACTACCAGAAGCTGGCAGCCGGAGTGGAGAGGTATCTGTCCGTATTTCAGGATATGGAAATGACACAGTCCCCAAGTTACGGGAGCCAGCAGATAAGCCCGTAAAACAGGCAGCCGACAGAAAGGTGGTGTGATATGTTTATATTTGATTTTGTGGCAGAGACTGTGCTGGACCAGATCATAGACTGGCTGTATGGAAAAATCATTGGTTTCTTAAATGATTTCTTTGTCATGATGAACAACATGGGAGTGGAACTGTTTGACCTGCCTTGGGTGGAAGCAGTTACCACTTTTTTTGGTTACTTTGGATGGGCATTGTTTGGTGTCGGCCTTGTGGTGGGAGCCTTTGAGTGCGCCATTGAATATCAGGGAGGAAGGGGCAGCATTAAGGATACAGCCATGAACTATATTAAGGGGTTTATGGCTGTAAATCTGTTCACCATTGTACCCGTCAACCTGTATTCCCTCTGCGTTTCCCTGCAAGGAACATTCGGCTCGGCGATTACAGGCATTATAGATACGGAAAGCATCGGGCTGACGGCACAGCAGGTGTTAATGTCTGCGTCTTTTCCGGGTGTAGGAAATCCTATCCTGCAAATATTCTGTGCCATTATGATGGGGTATGCCGTGATAAAGGTGTTCTTTGCAAACTTAAAAAGGGGAGGCATTCTGCTGATCCAGATCGCAGTAGGAAGCCTTTATATGTTCTCCGTTCCAAGGGGATACATAGACGGCTTTATTCAGTGGTGCAAGCAGGTCATCGGAATCTGCATGACTGCCTTTTTGCAGTCCACCATCTTAACCGCAGGACTGATGGTGTTTAAAGACCATCCACTGTTAGGACTTGGACTCATGCTGTCCAGTACGGAAGTGCCCCGGATTGCAGGACAGTTTGGTTTGGATACCAGCACCAAGACCAATATCATGAGCAGTGTATATGCAGCCCAGACCGCCATCAACATGACCAGAACTGTTGTGAAAGCAGTGGCCGCATAAGGATGGTGATACTATCGAAATGAAATTAGGAAGCCTGTTTGATGGAATCGGCGGTTTCCCTCTTGCCGCCACCATGAACGGTATCAGACCGGTATGGGCAAGCGAGATAGAACCCTTTCCGATGGCGGTAACGGCATACCGGTTCCCGGAGATGAAGCACATGGGAGATATCACAAAACTGCATGGGGAAAGTCTTCCTGTGGTGGATGTCATCGCAGGAGGTTCCCCATGTCAGGACTTGTCCGTGGCGGGGAAGAGGGAAGGGTTATCCGGGGATCGTTCCGGATTATTCATGGAGCAGGTGAGGATTGTCAAAGAAATGAGGAACCATAGAAGACGGACAGATGAGTTTATTCGACCTCGGTATATGCTCTGGGAAAATGTGCCGGGAGCCTTCTCAAGCGGAGAATTCTACGGAGCAGATTTCCACAAGGTCCTTGAAGAAGTCTGCTCCATCAAGGAGGCAGGCATATCTCTACCTGGACCGCCGGGAGGGGCATGGACTCCTGCCGGGATTATTATGGGAGAGGGATTCTCTGTCGCTTGGAGAGTATTGGACGCTCAATTTTGGGGTGTCCCCCAAAGAAGAAATCGCATCTTCCTTGTCGCAGATTTTGGAGGATACAGTGCCGGAGAAATATTATTTGAGTCCGACAGCGTGTGGAGGAATTATCAGAAGAAGCGAAAAGAGGGGAAAGGAATTACCTGCTATCTTAAAGCAGGCGCTGCTGATGCAGGCAGGCCAAAACATACAGAACCCCAGAAAGACTATGTAATCTGTCTTTTGGATCAGGGCGGAGAGCGGATGGATGTGTGTGAAAATATCAGCGGAACGCTGCTTGCACACGGACGTTCCAATCCGCCTATTATTATGGCTACCAGTCAGGGAAATGCAGAGATAGGAGTCGGCTATTGCCCCACCATTACAGCAGCGGCAGGAATGGCAGGAAATAACCAGCCAATCCTGTTTGACAATCATGGACCGGATACGCGCTATACCGGTCCTGTGGAGGTGGCCCAGACCATCACTTCGGCACTTGGCACAGGGGGAAATAATACACCGCTTGCCGTAAATAAAGAGCCTTTCTGTATTGCCGGAAACATTGTAAACAGGAAAGAGAAAAATGGCGGAAACGGATGCGGTTACCAACAGGGCATCAGTTATACCCTGACCACGGAGGACAGGCATTGTATCTACATTCCCCACGAGAAAGAAGAACCTTACCAGAAGGTAATCGGAAGCCTGTGTGCCGGGGATGAAAAGATGATCGGCAATCAGTATGTGGAGCAGGGCAAGTGCATTGTGGATGCGACCAGACTTGTACGCAGGCTGATTCCGTTGGAATGTGAACGCCTGATGGGATTTCCAGACTACTGGACGGACATACCAAAGGCAAGTGACAGTGCAAGATACAGAGCATTGGGAAACAGTGTGGCGGTGCCATGCGTAGATTTTATTCTATGCGGCATCGCATATTTTTTATCAAAAATGGGAGAGGAGGAAGAGGATGTATATCTATCCAGATAACTTGAAGGCAAAGGCAACCATGTGGCTGTGGAGTTTAAAGGACTTAGCCATTGTCGGAACCATTATTTTATTCTCTGTGTTTGCGTTCGCCTATGCAGGAGTGTGGTTTCCGTTAGTCATCGCAGGAGCCTATGCCTTTCTGACCATACAGGTGGAGGATACGACCATTATGGATTTTATCCGGTATGCCTGTGCTTATTTTTTCATGGACCAGCAGCAATATGAATGGAGGTACACACCGGATGAGTAAAAAGAACATGGAATCCACCAGAGAACTGATGGGAACCAGAGAAGTGACGGATTACAGTATCCGAACATACAGGAATGAGGAGCTGGTTTACTTTTTAATCCAGCCCAGCAACATTTCCGTGCTGTCAGAGGAGAGTCTGTCAGCCAGAATTTATGGACTGATGACAGTGCTTAAGGGCATCACGGAAATCGAAATGATGTGCTTAAATTCCAGAGAGAATTTTGAGGACAACAAAAGATATCTGAAGAAGCGGATGGAGGAAGAAACCAATCCTGTGGTAAGAAAACTGCTGGAAAAGGATGCAAATTACTTAGACCGCATGCAGGTACAGATGGCAACAGCAAGGGAGTTTCTGCTGATCATCAGGCTTCGTGAAAAGAAGGAAAATGAAATTTTTTCCTACTTAAACCGCATTGAAAAGATGCTGGCAGAGCAGGGATTTACATCCAAGAGGGCAGAGGAAGAGGATATCAAAAGAATCCTTGCAGTGTATTTTGAGCAGAATGTGACAACCGAAAAATTCGAGGAATTTGACGGAGAAAGGTGGATTATTTTAAATGAATAAAAACAGAAAGAAAAACAGGGAAACAGAATCCACAGCAGAGGCAAAGCTGAAAGGGTTTCTGGATATGATTGCCCCATCCGTTATCCAGTTTTATACGGATCACTATATCTGTGGAAATACCTACCGGAGTGTCTGGGCACTCCGTGAATACCCGACAGCCACGGATGAACAGGCGATTTTAAGACACCTTGGGGAAAAGGATGGTGTTACCTTAAGAATCTACACCAGACAGGTGACACCGGCAGAGGAGAAAAAGATCATCAGCAATGCGGCTAACAAGAACCGCATGAAACAGGGGAACACAGAGAACTTACAGGAAACGGTTACTGCAGCAAGCAACTTGCAGGATGTGACAACCATCATTTCCACCATGCACAGAAATCGGGAGCCGCTTTTGCACACCGCTGTGTTTCTTGAACTGTCTGCACCGGATATGGAAAAGCTGAAACTGCTGCAGACGGAGGTGTTGACAGAATTAATCCGCTCCAAGTTAAATGTGGACAAGCTCCTGCTGCGCCAGAAGCAGGGCTTTCTGTGTGTCCACCCGGCAGGAAGAAATGTGTTCCGTGAGCAGTTTGAACGGGCACTCCCTGCCTCCAGTGTGGCAAATCTGTTCCCTTTTAACTATTCCGGCAAGACAGATAAGAATGGTTTTTATATCGGCAGGGATAAGTTTGGAAGCAATGTCATTGTGGATTTTAACCAGAGAGCCGATGACAAGACCAATGCCAATATCCTGATCCTTGGAAACTCCGGACAGGGAAAGTCCTATCTGTTAAAGCTGATACTGACCATTTTAAGGGAATCAGGCATGAAGGTCATCTGCCTTGATCCGGAGCATGAATACATAGACCTTACGAACAATCTGGGCGGCTGCTTTGTGGATCTGATGAGCGGAGAGTATATCATCAACGTGCTGGAGCCAAAGACCTGGGATGAGAACGGAAGCCCGGAGGACACGGATGCACCATATACGTTCCGCTGTTCCTCCAGATTAAGCCAGCACATCTCTTTCTTAAAGGACTTTTTTGGTACCTACAAGAATTTCACGGACAGCCAGATTGATACCATTGAGATCATGTTAGGAAAGCTGTATGAGAAGTGGAACATCCGGGATGATACGGACTTTAGTAAGCTGACACCTACGGATTACCCCATCCTTTCAGACCTTTATGATCTGATGGAAGAGGAATACAGGCACTACGATGTCAAAAAGAAAGAACTGTATACCGCAGAATTATTGCAGGAAATCTGTTTAGGACTTCACTCCATGTGTAAAGGAGCGGAGTCCAAATTTTTTAACGGACATACCAACATCACGGACAGCAGCTTCCTGACATTTGGTGTCAAAGGGCTGCTGCAGGCAAGCAGAAATGTGAAGGATGCCATGCTGTTTAACATTCTTTCCTACATGTCCAATGAACTGCTTACCAATGGACATACTGCCGCCAGCATCGATGAGTTTTATCTGTTCTTGACCAACCTGACAGCGGTGGAATACATCCGCAACTTCATGAAGCGTGTCCGTAAAAAGGAAAGTGCAGTCATCCTCGCCAGCCAGAATCTGGAGGACTTTAATATTGACGGTATCAGAGAATATACAAAGCCGCTGTTTTCCATTCCGACACATGCCTTTTTATTCAATGCCGGAAATATCGATGCCAGATTTTACATCGATACTTTGCAGCTTGAGAAGAGTGAGTACAACCTGATCCGTTATCCCCAGAGAGGTGTGTGTCTCTACAAGTGCGGCAACGAAAGATACAACCTGATGGTTCATGCACCGGAATATAAGGAGAAGCTGTTTGGTAATGCAGGAGGCCGCTAAGCGGGAATGCCGATGGATTTACGGGAGCAGAAATTCGGGATTGAAATAGAACTGACCGGTCTTACCAGAAAAAGGGCGGCAGAGGTAATTGGAAAGTATCTGGGGCAGGAACCCCATTACGATGGCGGCTATTATGAGGAATACAGTGTCAGGGACGGACAGGGAAGAAAGTGGAAGGTCATGTATGACTCCAGTATTGTTGCAGTGAAAAAGGGCGGCGGTTCTGCCGGGGATGAGTACAAGGTGGAATTTGTATCCCCCATCTGTGAGTATGCAGATATCCCAACGATTCAGGAACTGGTACGGCAGTTAAGACATGCAGGAGCCATAGCCGGGGAAAATGCCGGTATCCATGTTCATGTGAATGCAGCACCCTATACGGCAAGAACACTCCGCAACATTACAAACATCATGTACTGCAAGGAGGATCTGATCTATAAGGCATTGCAGGTAGATGTGGAGAGGGAACACAGATACTGCAAAAAAGTGGAGGAAAGTTTTTTGCAGGAACTGAACCGGAAAAAACCAAAGTCAATAGAGGAAGTCAGCAACATCTGGTACCGGGGAAGGGATGGCAGAAACAGGCATTACCATGAGAGCAGATACCACTGTCTGAACCTGCACAGTGTGTTCCAGAAGGGAACCATAGAATTCCGGCTCTTTAATTCCACTACCCACGCAGGAAAAATCAAGACCTATATACAGCTGTGCCTTGCCATCTCTGCACAGGCGTTAAACCAGAGCAGTGCCAGCCGTATCAAGACAACCAGCACCAACGAGAAATATACCTTCCGCACATGGCTTCTCCGTCTGGGAATGATCGGGGATGAATTTAAGACCGCCCGTAAGTTTCTTTTGGAGAACCTTGAAGGCGGGATTGCATGGAAGGACCCGGAACAGGCAGAGAGACAAAAGGAGAGGCTTAAAGCAAAAAAGGAAAAAGAAGCGAATCAGACAGCGGAGGCAGAGAACCTCCAGTTAGAAGAAGGCGCGGAAGAAGAGTCACAGGGAATGCATATGACCATGTAAACAATCAGAGATTTTAAGAAAGGCAGAGAGAAATGGAAAAGAGAAAGAAATATATCGCTTACGGCTCCAATCTGAATCTGGAGCAGATGGCAAGAAGATGTCCCACGGCAAAGGTAATCGGAGCGGGAGAAATCAGGGATCATGAGTTACTGTTTCGGGGATATCCAAAGTCGGCAGTGGCAACGGTGGAACCAAAGAAGGGCGCCAGTGTTCCTGTTCTTATCTGGGAGATTGGACCGGAGGATGAAAGAAATCTGGATATTTACGAAGGGTATCCGAGACTCTATGGAAAGGTGAATCTGGAAGTGCAGATGGAAAATAGCTCAGAATCCATTATGGCTTATACCATGAACGAGGGGCGTGAAATCGGAACTCCATCGGTACATTATCTGGAAACCATCACAACCGGATATCTGGAGGCAGGCTTTGATGTAAACCGTCTGTTTGAGAGTGTATCCCATTGCAAGGAACTGGCAGAAAGAGAACCTGTTTGTGAGGGAATGGAGGAGAACCCATGGAACCAACAACTGCTGCAATGATCGCCAAAGCCGCCATCGCGGTGGGTACCAATAAAAAGGTCTGGACAGGAATCGCTTCCGTGATTGCCGCGTTGTGTCTGCCGTTTATCCTGATTATCGTGTGCATCTTAAGCATTGCATCCGGCGGGGCAGATCATAACCGGTCTGCGGTCCGTCTGGCATTTGAAGGAGGAACCATTCCTTCCGGCATGCCTGCCGATTACCGGGAATACATCGGACAGATGCAGGAAAGCTTCGGGGATTTAGATACGGTTCTTGGCGAAATCGACAACATGACAGAAGGCGAGCTTACAGACCGCTATCTGGTCAAAGCCGTGTTCTATTCTCTGTATTTCGGCGCCGATAAGATCCGGCTGGAAACTTCTGATTACCAGCGGTTTGCAGAGTGCTTTGTGAATTATGAAGAACGCACCAGAACCATAGAAAACCCGGATGGCAGTGAGAGTGAAGAAACCTATGTGGTGGCAGTGGCGGTCACGGATAAGGTGGAGCTGTTTGAAAAGATCAGCACGGACTATGGAAAGTCCCTCACGTATGAGCAACAGTCCAACGCTGTGAATGTGTGGTATCTGGCAAAATATCATACCACCGCACCAATGGAAGGGGATGGCTTTGAAGACTGGAGCAACTGGAATGGCGGTGGTGATGTTACTTATTATGACCTGCCTGCAAGCAAGGTGGGAGGAAAGGTAGTAGAGCTTGCCATGTCAAGGCTGGGGCATCCCTATTCACAGACCTATCGTGGAAAGGGCAATTATACGGACTGCAGCTATCTGACCATGTGGTGTTACAGACAGGCAGGCATCACCATACCCGGAACTGCGGCAGAGCAGGGAAGGTACATGGTGGAACATAACCTTACGATTGCAAAGGAGGATTTGCAGCCGGGGGACCTTGTGTTCTGGAGCCATAAGCCAAATGGGAGATTTATGAACATCACCCATGTGGGTATTTATGCAGGAAATGGAATGGTGGTGGATGCATCCTATTCCAAAGGAAAAGTAGTACATCGGAATTTATTTGACAGTGATAAACAGGTGCTGTATGGCAGGCCACAGTAGTTTTTGTGATGCCAGGGGCATCTGTTTTGTTTTGCAGGAGAAACTTTCTCCTGCGGAAAGGAGGAAAGGTGAGAGCAGTTTTTATGAGAAAGGAGCCGGAGATAGATACTAAAGAATTTCAGGTGGAAAAGGTCATTACTTTACCATCCGAACAGTACGCATACTTCACACAGCATCTCATGAAGGAACATGATTTTATCAAAGAGAATGTGGATTTGATGCATGAAAAGGATGGTGTATGGCACTGTCTTCTGGTAACCGGAGAGGACATGGACGAGGGTGTGCTGGTGGAAAGTGAGGGTTCGGCTTATGCAAGATATTCCGCTTTTGTGCCGTCCGCACAGGGAATCATCAGACAGTATCAGGACATGCTGGAAACGCAGACAGATGGCATGCGGATGAAGATGTAGGAGGAAAGAGAAATGGCAGAGAGAGAAATCAAGATCGGGTTTCCCGAAGCAAAAATGGAGGCACTGGAGTTTTTCTTAAAGGAGAATGATACCACTGTAGAGAAGGTGTTAAGGGAGCATCTGGATAAGACCTATGAGAAAAGTGTGCCCCAGCAGGTCAGAAAATTTGTGGAAAGCAAGATGACTCCTCAGACGGAGGAGCCTGCCCAGAATGAAGCCGGAAATGCAAGACAGGGCAGAGGACAGGGAAGAAGAAGTACCAGACAGCAGACCGCAAGAGAGACTGTTTTGGAGCAGGAAAATAACGGAGCAGAACAGGCTGCGGAGCAGGAAACACAGGAACCGGAACAGGAGCAGGCTGGCGGTATGACAATGAGCATGTAGAGAACAGGAGGTAAGAGACTTATGAATTATGAAGGCTTTAAACAATATGTGGCAGACCATATCAAAGAGTTTTTGCCACAGGATTATAGTGTGCATGAGATCAGTATCACGAAACAGAGAAAGAACAATGACGTGGTTTGGGATGCACTTTCCATTAAGGGAGACAGCAATATTGTACCTGTCATTTATCTGGAACCATACTATCAGGCCTATACAGATGGAGCCAGGATGGATGACATTTTACAGAAAATAGCAGACATGTACATGAAGAGTATGGAGCAGGTAAGTGAATTTCCTATCGAAAGTTTTCAGTATGATAGTGTAAAGAACAGCATTTTTGTTGTGGTACAGAATGCCGGGATGAATCAGGAATTGCTGGAGAAGGTACCGCATGAACTGAGGGAGGATCTGGCTCTTCTTTACAGAGTCAACATGGAGCTTCCCAATGGAGAAAAGGGAAGTGTATTAATTCATAATAACCATTTGGAAATGTGGGGAATCGATGAAAAAACATTAAAGGAAGTGGCGTGGGACAATATGCATAACTATTTTCCGCCGGAGTTTGCTTCCATGAGCAATGTATTGCGTTCCCTTGGCTATAATGAAATACCAGAAGGTGCAGAACTTATTGAGATGTATGTCCTCACTAATAAGAATAAACACTATGGCGCTGCTTATATGTTTGACAAGGAAGTCATGAGCAGGATAGCAGAAGAGATGGGTGGGGACATTGTGGTTTTACCATCCTCTATCCATGAAAGCATTTTGTTAAAGAAGGGAAAAGATACAGATTTTGATACACTGCGTGAAATGGTAAAAGAGGTGAACCGCACACAACTGCTCCCGACTGAAATTTTATCGGACGAAGTATATCAGTACAGCAGGGATACGCAGACCTTATCCCGTGTGGTGGCGGTATCGCAGGAAGAAATTCCAATGCCGGATAAGGTAAGTATGGAAGAGATGCATGCCTATGGGTACACGTGGGATGGCATGCTTCCGCTTACGAAGGAGAGGGCATTAGAACTGCTGGATACAGAGTTGGTATTACATAAGCTGTACAATGACGGAGCCGAAGCCACATTGGATAGCAGGAATGAAATCCTTTCCCATGATGGGCTGTTTGGTGTGGAAAGAGATTCGTGGATGGAGTATTTGAATGCCCAGAGTCAGAACGAAACCAATGGAATGATACAGGAAATGTGATACAGCAGGAGGTCTTTCCAAGCTGTGTCTTGCAGAAAAAGATATAAAAATTATTTGGAAATACGGAGGTAGATGAACATGAAACAGGCAGTGGTGACCATCAAGTATGAAGAGGAAAAGCTGAATGCGATCAAGCAGTATATGGGCAAGAAGGACGCAGACTTTGAGTCTGAATTGAACGAGGTGTTGGGAAAAATGTATGAAAAATATGTTCCCCAGGCCGTGAGAGAATACATCGACAGCAGGGGAGATGTTCCGGCAGCCATCAAGAAAAGCAATAAAAATACTGCGAGAGGCACTGGAGCATCTGCCGGAATGCCTGCGCAGAATGAGTAAAAGCAGAGGCGTGGCGGTTGGAAAGCAGGGAGAAGGAAAAGCAAATCACCCACTGTGACCGTCCGTGAGCCGATTTGTGCCCTTGTTTTACAAAAGTGGATAAAGTGACCGACCAGCACTTGTTCTGCCCTGTGTGAGCCGATTTGGAGAAAAATAACGGAAACCGCCGGGAATGGCAGCTTTAATGAGCATTTTGGAACCTCAAAACCGGGGAATTTAGGGCTGTAAAACTAGGGTCGAAAATAGTGCAGGTTAAAGGGTTTATGCCGCCAGAGGGCGGCATAAACCGTCAAACACCCACCGGCAGAGCCGTTGGGCAGTTCTACGGATGGCATAACTTTTTTGGAAATTTTGAGAAAGTGATGTCAGTTTTTTTATTTTATCAGGGATTGAAAGGCAGAGAAACAAGAAATTTTTATGCCATTCAATAAATCTGTATACAGAATAAGCCAGTAAGGGCAGGAAAACAGTGGAAAGGAGAAAGATAGCCTCATGAGATAAGGTGCGCACCGCTATCGGTATGAGGCTATAAAGGTATTAGAATTATTTGCAGGAACCAGAAGCATCGGAAAGGCTTTTGAGAAAAGAGGTCATGAAGTATTCAGTGTGGAGTGGTCGAGGGATTTTGAAAACATCAATTTATATGAAGATATCAGTAAGGTGACAGCTGATGACATCAGGAGTCTCTTTGGCACACCGGATGTGATATGGGCAAGTCCTGACTGCACCACGTTCAGCATTGCGGCAATCAGTCATCACAGAAGAAAGAATCCTGCTACAGGGAGTCTGGAACCAATCAGTGAGTATGCAAAATTCTGTGACAGAGTGGATCGGCATGTGCTGAAACTTATTGAAGAGCTGCAACCGAGGTATTATTTTATCGAAAATCCAAGAGGCGGCATGAGGAAGATGGAGTGGATGAGAAGTCTGCCGAGATATACGGTAACGTATTGCCAGTATGGTGACAACCGTATGAAACCAACTGATATTTGGACAAATCATCCTGCCCCTGATTTTTTACCAATGTGCCACAATGGGGATTCCTGTCATGTGGCAGCTCCGAGAGGAAGCAAGACGGGAACACAGGGGTTAAAGGGTTCAAGAGAACGGAGCGTGATACCACAGAAGTTGTGTGAGCATATTGTGGATATTTGTGAAATGTAAGCAGGAGAGGAGATGGAAGGAAATGGAGAGCGGAAAAGTCAGAAAAGCATTTTACATTGAGGAGGATATACTGGAACAGGTTGATTCCCTGCTCCAGCAGGCGGATGTGAGATCAAGAAATGAATTTGTAAATCAGGCACTGAGGTTTTATATCGGTTACCTGACCTCAGAAAAAATAGAAAATTATATGCTCTCAACCATCTCCTCTGTCATGCACTCTACAGTCAAGGACAGTGAGAACCGGATGGCGAGAGCCATGTACAAGCTGGCGGTGGAAACCTCCAAGCTGTCCCATGTGATTGCTTACAGTCATGGAGTGGATGAGGAGACGCTCCGTAAGCTGCAGGCAAAGTGTGCGGAGGAAGTAAAGAGGATTAATGGGGCGGTACAATTTGAATATGCTTATAAATATCAGAGAACAGAGTTTGAAGATAACGAACAGTAATTTTCGTGGTATAATAAAACATGGTTGGAAAATTATAGTAATTATGTGTACGAGGAGATAATGTTATGATAGATACTAAAGAATATAGTGGAAGGAACGATTTAAGTTCCCTAGATGTGCATAAACTTATTATTTTAGTTGGTGCAGGGGTTTCTATTGCTCCGCCTACAAAATTACCTTCCGGTAAAGCGTTGACAGAATACTATTTGGAAAGTTGTATTGGAAAAGAATTGACAAATGAAATACTACAGCGCTGGAAAAAACTTAATGATATTATATATAAATCAAATGGATTTCAAAACTCATTAATTAGGCTGGAATTTATTATTGGATGCATCAATGAAATTGATATAGAATTTAGATATGTTCCATTTATAGCTGGTTTTCAACAGTTTGTAAATGTTAATTCAAATATAAATCATATCTATTTAGGGGAGCTTTTAAAAAGGGGATGTAAAATTATAACACCTAATTTTGATTGTAGTATAGAAAAGGTATTCAATAGTTTTTGTACAACAGTAAGATTAGGAATACCGGCAAATGATGTAAAGGGCGGTACTATTTATCATTATCATGGGATTGGAACACAATATAAGCAATTGGGGGCTACAATAAGTGAAATAAAAAAAGGACTGCGAAAGGAATTTGGGAATCAATTAAAAGAATGGTTTAAGCAGGGATATTCTATTGTTTCAGTTGGATTTAGTTGTAGCGATTACTTTGATATGACACCTTTTTTTGAATCCTTAGCTGAAGACACTTATGCTGGAACTGCAATATTTTTTCAACATGGGAATGTAGTGGAAAAAGAAGTCGAAAATAAAATTGCCAAATTTTATAGAGGATTTAAAGATAGAAAAATAATATATGGAGATACTTCAACCTTTTTATCTGATTTATGCAAGTATTTTGGAGGGAGTGATTGTGTATGTAAAATAAATATAGAAGAGGATTGGAAAGTAGAATTTGAACGTATTATAAAAACAGAAAAGAGAGAGAATCTATTTTATCTAATTAAGTTATTGAATCAAAGTGGCATAAATTTATCAAAAGATGTTTTTGAATATCCAAATAAACCAGATTTAATACGAAAATTTAATGATATGAATGAGTTATTAGAATATGCAATGGAACAATTGAAGGGCATTGATGTAAAAACTTATGCAGATAATCTCGAAGATAGAAGCAAAAGTATATTTTCGGATATTATTGATATGTGCAGGAGAAATAATTACGCAAGTGACAATTTTCGTAGAATAGAATCGGCTTATCGTATTGTAACGCAGAGCAGTGGTGTAAGAAAAGAAGCAAAGCAAATACAATATAATGAATTGGTAGAACACATTAAAAAGAGTGAATTAGTTCCAGAGAATTTTATTACCGTATATGTTTATGCATTTAATAGAATTGCAAAGGAACAGATAAAAAATATCTTTAGCCAAAATGTTATAACAACTTGCGATGCAAAAATTATTGAGTTATATGAATGTGCTGTTAAAATGTTACAACTTCCTTTTCATGAATATGAGTATATAAGTTATTATATATCTATTTCAAAAATTTATAATGTCTTATGCATTATGCTGGAAAAAGAAAATGATATTGATAAGGAAGAGAATTTTCTGATAAACATTGCATTGGAGATATGCGGATTAAGTTTGGTTGTTAAAATATATTTTAATACTATTTTACAATATATAATGTTATTTATCGTAAAAAGGGAGTGGTTATATTTTGAAAAGGCAAAGGAAAAAATGTCAATCGTTAAGGAATGTATTGAGACAGCGGAAAATTATGAGTTAATGCTTGTATGGGAAGAAAAGAGAAGAATAATGCAGGCAATAGAAAAAGAGTTCAGATGTTATGGCAGGTTTAGTTACAATGAATTGATGAAATTAATAATATAAAGGTGCAGGAGGTAACATGCCCAAACTAATCTTACGCTGCAACTACTTAAAAAACGCCCCTCCGGAACATTTATTAAATTACATCAATTACATCGGAACCCGTGAGGGCGTGGAGAAAACAGACGGCACCACCGCCTTACTGCCTGCGACCGCCAGACAGAAAGACCTGATTGCAGACATCCTTTCAAGGATAGAGGATGCTGACCGGATGCATGAGTATTACGACTATCTTAGGAAACCCACAAGGGAGAATGCCTCCGAATTTATCACGCAGGCGCTGGAGAACAACCTCGATATCATCGCCAAGAAGAAAAATTATATCGATTACCTTGCCAACAGGCCGGGAGTGGAGAAGACAGGCACTCACGGTCTGTTTTCTAGTGAAGGGGAGCCGGTGGTGCTGTCCCGTGTGGCAGAGGAGGTAGCGAACCATCCGGGCGTGGTGTGGACCAATGTCATCAGCCTGCGGAGAGAGGACGCGGAAAGGCTTGGCTATGACAGTGCCGCACAGTGGCAGGCATTACTGAGAAGCAGGGTGGAGCTTTTGTGTGAGAATTATAAGATTGACAGCAGGAACCTGAAATGGTATGCGGCATTTCACAATGAGTCCCATCATCCCCATGTGCATCTGGTGGTGTACTCCGCCAATCCATCAGAAGGGTATCTGACGAAGAAAGGCATCGAAACCATGCGGTCCGTCTATGCCCATGACATCTTCCGGCAGGAGTTCATGAGCATTTATGAAAGAAAAACAGAATACCGGGAACAGTTAAAGGAGCAGGCAAACACAAGTCTGCTTTTTTTATTGCAGCAGATGCAGACGGGTATCTGCCATAATGAAAAAATCGCAGAGCAGATGCAGCTTTTGTCAAGGCGGCTGAAGAACACAGGGGGAAAGAAGGTCTATGGCTACCTAAAGTCGGATGTGAAAGCAATCGTAAACAGTATCGTGGATGAACTGGCGAAGGAGGAGCGGGTGGCAGTGTGCTACCAGGCATGGCTCCAGTGCAGGGATGAAATCCTGCATTATTACAAGGACACTGTCCCGAAACCGCCCCCACTGTCAGAACAGAAGGAATTAAAGAGCATAAAAAACATGGTCATCCGGGAGGCGGTCCGGTTTGGGGACGGGTATCTCTATACAGAGGAAGAAGGGCTCTCGGAGACAGAGGAGGAGTATGGGGAGCAGACAGAGCAGGCGGAGCTTCAGGCAATGGAGCAGGTACTGGACGAAAGCCAAAGTTCCCAGCCGGATGAAATACAGACAGACCAGCCAGAGGAAAATTTTCAATCCGGCAAAGCACATTCCCCGGAGCGGACCGGCAGCGGATTTTATGCCGCATGGACGGACATCTACAAGGAAGCAAGGGGCTATCTGTATGGTACACAGGAAGCGGAGCCTGACGCAGAGGCGGCCTATGAAATCATGAAGGAGGAAGCGGAGAATGGAAACGCCTATGCCATGCATGACATGGGAAAAATCTATGCACAGGGAATCTTTGTGGAGCCGGATAAGGAAATGGCACAGGAGTGGTATGGAAAAGCGCTGGCTGCCATGCTTTCTGTGGAAGAGGAAAAAGCAGATACCTATCTGGAATACCGTATCGGGAAGATGTATCAGTATGGTCTGGGAACAGCGGAAGATCTGTCAGAGGCTGTGAAGTGGTTTTCACTGGCGGCAGAGCAGGAGCATAAGTTTGCATTATATTCTCTTGGTATGTTGTATCTGTATGGGAAAGGCGTGGAGCAGGATGAGGAAAAAGCCTGCATGTTTTTTTTACGCTCCCATAACAGGGGAAATCCCTATGCCTCCTATGAGCTGGGAAAATTGTATGAGGCAGGGAGGGGGACAGAAAGAAATCCGGAGAAAGCAGAAAGCTGTTACCGGGTGGCGTTTTTGAGATTTTTAAATCTGGAGAAGAAATCCAAAGACGATACCCTGTGGTACCGCATCGGCAGCATGTACCTGCACGGTATCGGTACGGGGGCCGATGAAAAACAGGCAGAAAAGTACCTGCTGAAAGCGGCAGATTACGGGAATCCCCATGCGGCATACCAGCTGGCAAGACTCTACATCAGGCAGGAAACAGAAAAACTGACAAAAGAGCCTGAACAGGCGCCAGACCATGAAAAAATCAGAAAGGCGGCAGCATGGCTGTCAGAAGCCGCAGAGCAGGGAAATTCTTTTGCAGATTATGCCCTCGGAAAACTGTTCGGAGACGGGGTGCTTCTTGCAAAAGATATGGAGAAGGCGTTTTTTCATCTGGGACGGGCAGCAGAGGCGGGAAATGTCTATGCGCAGTACCGGCTGGGCAGGTGGTATCTGACGGAAGAATATAAGGATATCCGGAAGGCAGTACGGTATCTGACGCTGGCGGCAGACCAGAACAATGATTTGGCCACCTATCGGTTGGGAAAACTCTATCTTGCAGGGGAGGAGGTTTTTAAGAACACGGAGCTTGCGATGATGTATCTGGAGGCGTCAGCCTGTGCAGGAAACCAGTATGCTCAGTACATGCTGGGAAAATTGTACCTCATGGGAAAGGAAGTGGAGCAGGACAGGGAGAAGGCGCAGGCATATTTCAGGCTGGCGGCGGAACAGGGAAATGAATATGCCGCTTATTTTCTGGAGCATTGGAATGATATGCCTCACCCTGACTTGCTTCTTATGGCAACCAGACTCATGCACCATCTGGAGCGTGTCTTTGCGGATGACGCCGCCGGCAGAAGAAGGGGAGGCAGCAGACAGGGCATTGACCGCAAGCTGGCAAGGAAGCTGAAAGAGAAAAAGATTGCGCAGGGACATGCGGAGGACGACCATGTGCAGCAGATGGGATAGCAGACATGTACTGCAGGTATGGAGATACAATTATTTTAATAATGTGGCAGGAAGCATGGAGACAGCAGATAAGGGAAAATCCTTTACCTGCTGTTTCTGCGTTCGGCAAGGGAGGAAAGGATTGGGAGATTTTATTTATTTTACGGAGGAGCAGAAGGAGAGAGCCAATGCTGTCCTCATTCTGAAAATTTTACAGGACCAGCATGAGGAGGTGGAGAAGTCCGGGAACGAGTGGCGGTGGAAGCGGCATGGGAGCGTGACCTTCCGTGGAAACCGCTGGTACCGGCACAGCCAGCAGATCGGGAGCCATGCCATTGATTTCATGCAGGAGTTCTTCGGTATGTCATACCCGGAGGCCGTCACCTATCTGCTGGACGGGGAAACCGGGCAGGTAATCCGGGGCAGGAAACATATCCCACCGGAGCAGCGGGCGGAGATTAAAAAGAATAGGGATGGTCGGACGGAGGCTGGCAGTCAGGCAGCGAAGAAAGCAAAATCGGGTCAGGAAGCTGCAAAACAGGGAGAAAAAGCGGAACCGGCTGCAGGGCAGGAGAATGGGGAAGAGGAGAAAGAGAAAGTGCTGGCGCCGCCTGCAAGGAACGATACCATGAAACGGGTGTATGCGTATCTCATGAAGAAGCGGTATATAGACCGGGAAATCCTCTCCTTTTTTGCAAGGAAGGGAACATTATATGAGTCCGCAGAGCATCACAACGCAGTATTTGCCGGGGTGGATAAGGAGGGGAACATCCGCCACATCCATAAAAAAGGAACCTGTTCCGATGGCAGGAGCTTCCGCATGAATGAAGATGGTTCCGATTCGTCCTATGGATTTGGCTATGCAGGGGAGGGGAACAGGCTGTATGTGTTTGAGGCGCCCATTGATTTTTTATCCTTCCTGACGCTGTACCCGAAGAACTGGCAGGAGAACAGCTATATTGTTTTAAATGGCGTGGCGGAGCATGCCATGCTGCAGATGTTAAGGGATTATCCCCAACTGGATACCGTCATTCTCTGCCTTGACCATGACCCGGCAGGTATCGAAGCCTGCGGCAGACTGGCTGAAATTCTGGTGCAGAGTGGACATACACAGATACAGTCGTTACAACCTGCCTTTAAGGATTGGAACGAAGACTTAAAAAATCTGCATGGGAAGGAAGCAGCTCCGGCGCAGGAGCACCCTAAGATTACAGAGTGCGGTGTATGGATATCCCTGCTGAAGCAGGTGGCGGAAAGCGTGGATGGGAAATATGCCACCAAAAGCTATGTCTGCCGGTATTATCAGGATATTTATGAGGCGCTGAAAAAGGGAAGAACGAAGGAGCATCTGGAGGATGCCTTTGACGGGGCGGGGATGCTGCTTGCCGGGGTGCTGGTGCGGCGCATGGAAAAGGAGGGCAGGGAGCTTGGATGGGAAACGGATACCGGACAGATACTGGACAACCTGCAGAAGAGATACCGCCCTCACCGGGATAAGGGGAATTTCAACACCCGCATCCGGAACATGCAGAAGGCCTTTGAGGAGGTAATGGAGGTATTCGATACAAAGGATTTGAGCCGGAAAGAAAATAAGGAGCTGCTGGTAAAAAAGTGTATGAGCCTGACGATGGAATGCATCAAGACTCATATTTTTGTTGCTGTGGAATATCAGCAGCCCCGGATGATACAGAAGGAAACAGCACAGATAGAAGAAGGCAATGCGCAGCAGGAAGGGGTGATGGCATGCAGCCAGTCGTGATGCTGGTACTTTCAGGAATCTTTATGTTTGGGGTGATAGGCGGCATTTCCCTGCTGTCCCATTATTACACCTTAAACGGAATCAAAAGCAGGACCGTAGGGGACGGTCAGCACGGGACAGCCCGGTTTGCCACAAAAAAAGAAATCGGAGAAACCTATGTGGAGGTTCCCTATGAACCGGAAAAATGGAGAAAGGGGGAGAACCTGCCTAAAGTGCAGGGACTGGTGCTTGGCAGCATCGAGCGGGCAGGAAAGCTCTATGCCCTTGTGGATACCGGAGATGTGCACTGCCTGATGATAGGCGCGGCAGGCGTGGGCAAGACAGCGCATTTCCTGTATCCGAACATTGAATACGCCTGTGCCTGCGGCATGAGCTTTCTGACTACGGATACCAAAGGCGATTTGTACCGGAACTATGCAGGGATTGCACAGAAGTATTACGGTTACCACACTGCGGTGATTGACCTCAGAAATCCTACCAGAAGCGATGGCGACAACATGCTCCATCTGGTGAACAAGTACATGGACCAGTACCTTGCCGACCACACCAACTTAAGCGCCAAAGCAAAGGCGGAGAAGTATGCCAAGATAACAGCCAAGACTATCATCTCATCGGGAGGGGCTGACAGCTCCAGCTATGGGCAGAATGCCTTTTTCTATGATGCGGCGGAAGGCGTGCTGACAGCCGCTATCCTGCTGATTGCGGAGTTCTGCCCCAATGAAAAGCGGCACATCATCAGCGTGTTCAAGCTGATACAGGATTTGCTGGCGCCCTCTAAAGTAAAGGGCAGGAACCAGTTCCAGCTTCTGATGGCAAAGCTTCCCGATACCCATAAGGCGAAATGGTTTGCGGGGGCAGCTTTAAATACCGCAGAACAGTCCATGCAGTCGGTTCTCTCCACCGCCCTTTCCAGACTGAATTCCTTTCTGGACTCGGAGCTGGAGCAGATACTGTGTTTTGATACCGCTATCGATGCGGAACTGTTCTGCAGGGAAAAGACAGCGGTATTTCTTGTGATGCCGGAGGAGGACAATACGAAATATTTTATTATTTCCCTTATCTTACAGCAGCTTTACAGGGAAATCCTTGTGGTGGCGGATGAGAATGGCGGAAAGCTGGATAACCGGGTTGTCTTTTATTGGGATGAGGTGGGTACCATCCCGAAGATTGAGAGCGCGGAGATGATGTTTTCCGCCTCCCGTTCCCGGAGAGTCAGTATTGTGCCGATGATACAGTCCTTTGCCCAGCTTACCAAGAACTATGGGAAGGAAGGGGCGGAAATCATCATCGATAACTGCCAGGACACCATCTTCGGCGGCTTTGCCCCGAATTCGGAATCCGCAGAGGCGCTGTCCAAAAGTCTTGGAAACAAAACGGTTATGTCCGGCTCCATCAGCCGGGGGAAGAATGATCCGAGCCAGTCCCTCCAGATGATACAAAGACCGCTGATGACGCCGGACGAATTAAAATCCCTGCCTAAAGGGAACTTTATCGTATCCAAGACCGGCAGCCATCCCATGCGCACCAAGCTGAAGCTGTTCTTAAAGTGGGGCATTACCTTTGAGGAACCATACGAGATAGAGGAAAAGTCAGCCAGAAAGGTTGCTTATGCGGACAAGCAGGAAATCGAGGAGAAGATTATCCGCAGATATATGTGCTGTATGGAGGAAGAAGTGGAACAGGAGGAGCCTGCCCGGACAGGGAGAAACGGAGGGATGCAGCAGACACAGGTAAATGAAACAATGACAAGAGTCCGTCAGCCTTTAAGGACATAGTGTGAAGAGAAGTTCTAAGGCTCACAGCAGAGGCTGTTTCGCCAAGAACTTCTAAAGCTTCACACGGAAGAACGCAAAAGCAGCGTTCTTCCTAAAAACATAGAAATGGGGTTTAGCATGGCATATGACAGAAAAATTTATGAGGCAGACCTGCCCCACAGAGCCGTAGCAGTCTATCTGTATCTGAAAGAGCGTGCAAACAAGGAAGGAACCTGTTACCCTGCAATCGGTACCATTGCAAGGGACCTGCACCTTTCTGCGAGCACGGTCAAGAGGGCAGTGAGCGATTTGGAGAAGGATGGATTTATCCGCAAGAAGCAGCGGTGGCGTGAGAACGGAGGCAGGAGCAGTTTGCTCTTTGAAATCTTAAAGTAAGCACCAAGGGGGTACTGCGCAGGTCGGGTGGACTATGGTATGATTCACTTTGACCTGTGCAGGGAACTTGACATTTTAACTATTAGGGCAGAGAAAAAACTATAATATCCTAAAGTTCATTTTATTAAAAGTAATCAGTAATTTTGTATAAAAGCTTTTTTGCGATCTTGATACTGTAAACACATTTCAACTAACAGATATAAATCATATAGCTCCATTTGGAAGAAGTACAAGAGCTGTCGCAATGATATTTCTTGTGGGATTATTGGTTTGCTCTACTGTACATATCTATTTTATCTTCGGGCATACATAATTGAAATTAGGAATTTTGATTATGAGGTTTGAATTGCTTCATTTGGGTTTTGGCAGAAGTGAAAAAACATGAGAATATTAGGGGAGACCGTTTTCGATGATAGTATAATTGACATTTTTGAGATATATCCTTGTATTAATTGGTATGCATGTTTTTAAAAACAGATACCATATTTAGTGATAAGTTATTTGTTTTTATTAATTAAAATATAGCGTATTTATATGATTCGTGTTATTTTGCAAACACTCATTTAGTATCAAATTAAAAGGATAAAAAGGCTATCGTCTTAGAAAAAATTCGTACGAGCCCTTCTAGTTACTCAATGAGAAGTTAATTATCGTTTTTCATTTAAAAAGTATAATAATTGAAATGCTGTGCTCGTGCTTAATTTGACAAAATTGTATTTTAAACGACAAAATTGTATTTTATTCAGTATGCATTGATTTTATAATTAAATGTTTTAAGATTAAGATGACTAGTCAAAAATCGATGCGAAAGGAGAAAATAATCATGAAGAAGTTAAAAAAACTGAATTATGCAACTGATGGATGCACGTTAGAAACTTTTGGCTGTTATTGTTCTTGTTCGTGCTGGTGGTTTGGCACAGTGAATAGTTCTAATGATAACGCCAACTCAAATGCAGGTAATTAGGAGGTCCTTATATGAAAAAATTGAAAAAAACTTCATTCAATGTAGAAAATACATTAGAAATGTATGCATGCAGCTGTAGCTGCTCTTGCCAGTGCTGGTTTTCAATATCTGGTAGTTTTGACGATGCATATGATTCATCATCTGAGCATTCCAATTAATGTTAAAGGAAGGATGTTTGGCCTAGGCCAAGCATCCTTATATAATATAAGAAGTAGATAGGAGTAATATGAGTGATTTGAGTCAGTGGAAACACTTAAAAATAATGCTAAAACCACATACTAAGAAAATATGTGTAATTATTTTTTTAATGTTATTAATTTCTGGATTAAATATCCTTATTCCATTTTATCAGCAAAAAATAGTTGATGATGGAATAATGAACAATGATTTGTATCTCATAATAAAGCTTTTATTATGTATAATAGCAATTTTTTTATTAAGTGGAATAATAACGGTAATACAAAATTATTTACAAGCAGATATTAGTTTACAGGTATCTCAAAAATTAGAAGTTTCCATCTTTGAGCATGCATTAAATTTAAAATATAAGTATATACAAGAGAATGGTATTTATAAAATAGTAAAAGATGTTGATAAATATGTGCAATCAATAATGGATTTAACAGGAGGCAAAACGATACAAATTTTTGTGGAATTATTTAAATTTGTAGGAATATTAATTGCTTTATTAACACTTAATTGGAAAATAACGGTGTATCTATTGGCCACTGTTCCACTTCGCGTAATGATAACAAAAATTTTAAGTAATTGTGTAAAAAGAAACAGTGAAAAATCTTGTCTTATCCAAAAATTTATTCATAGATGGGAAGACGATATATATAATAGTTATTTGCAAATAAAACTATGGAATTTAATTGAGTATAAAACTAAAGAATATAATAAACTTTTGGGAGAAAGAAATAAGAAAGTAAAAAATCATTTTTTTATAACAGGAATTGATTCAGCTATTGGCAATAACTTTATGTCAATTATAATAAATACTTTATATTTGATTTGCGGTATATTTGTTATTGATAATGATATAACAGTTGGTACAATGTTTGCTTTTATTTCATATTCTGCATATTTATTACAACCAATAAGTTTAATATCTTATTTAAAAATAATTGTTTCTAAAATAAAGCCAGAGTTTGAAACCTACAAAAGTTTTATTTCACTAGAAGAAGAAAACGAGAGCAGGCAAACAAATGAGTTTCCTAAAAGTGATAAAGTAAATATGTCATTTAAAAATGTTTCCTTTAAATATAATGAGAAAATGATTATAGATCAACTTAATATTGAGTTACAAGCAGGAGATATTGTGGCTGTAATAGGAGAAAATGGAGCGGGAAAGTCAACATTTATTAATCTAATTTTAAGATTATACACACCTTGCAGGGGACAGATTCTCATAAATAACATAAATATTGATAATATAAATATACATTCATACAGAGAAAATATTTGTACAGTCTTGCAAACTGATGACTTGTTCAAAGGTACCATTGAAGATAATATTACAGTTTATAAAAGATATAATTTACCGATGGAATTGTTAAATCTAAATCTTTTTAGCTTTATTAATAAATATCATAGTGGAATTGACACAAAGATAGAAAGTAAATCATCTGGGGTATCAGGAGGAGAAAAACAAAAAATTGCACTATTACGGGCACTGAATAAATCTGGTCGGATATTAGTATTAGATGAACCAACATCAAATTATGATCAAGAGTCAGAGGAGGAGTTTATTAAGCTAATTAGTGAACTTAAGTATGATATTATTATCATTGTAACTCATAGTGAAAAAATAGTAAATATTGCAAATAAAGTTATAAAATTAGAAAAAAGAATTTAATTTATGAAAGGCAGAGGAAAAGAATGAATATTATTTACAAAACAATTAAAACAAGGAATAGACACTATGTATATGATAGAAATGCTAATAGAATCTTATCAATTGATGAAAGTGACTATAATAAGTTATTAGAACAGGAAAAAAAGATTGATAAAGAATTTGATGATAACTTTATTAGAAAATTTCAGGAAAAGGGTTTTTTATTAGAAAATCAACTCGAAATTATTGAAAATCCTTTAACAAGGTATTCTGAGCATATTCTTAATCATTATAAAGAACAATTGATTTTACAAGTAACTCAACGATGTAATTTACGTTGCGAATACTGTGTATATTCAGAAAAAGGTGAATATCATAATCGGAAGCATTCAAATAATGATATGTCAGTTGAACTTGCTGAAAAGGCAATTAATATGTATTTGGATACATCTAATGAAGCTCCGGATAGGGTAATTTCATTTTATGGTGGAGAGCCTTTATTGAAAATAGAGTTAATAAAGCATTGCGTTGAGTATGTTAAGAAGAAAAGTATCGAAAAAAAAGTACGATTTGCAATGACCACTAATGGTACATTGCTAACAATGGATATTGCAAGATTTTTGGCAGAAAATAACTTTGAAGTTCTAATAAGCTTGGATGGTTCAAAAAATGAACATAATGAATATCGTAAATTTGCTAATGGAAAAGGCTCTTTTGACACAATTATGAATAATTTAAGGGCTATTCGAAAAGAGTTGCCAGATTTTTTTAAAACAATACAGTTTAATACAGTTTTAAATCCTAAACATAATTATGAAAATATAAAAGAATATTTTCAAACTGATGAAATTGTTGCAGATGCAACACTGATGCATACATTGGTAGAAGAAAATGATTCTAGTACAAATATCGATTTCAGAAAAGAGTTTACAAGGAGTAGAGAATATGATCATTTTTTGCTACTTTTACATATGCTCAACCATTATAGTTTTGAATCTTTAAACAAATTTGTAAAACTTAAAAAGATTATGATTTCAAGAAAACACGAACAATTAATGACAGGAGGGTATATAGGAAAGATAAACCATCCATCAGGTCCATGCATGCCAGGTAGCAGAAGAATATTTGTTAATGTAAAAGGTAATTTATATCCATGCGAAAAAGTGTCGGAAAATTGTGAGCAAGAACGAATTGGAAATATTGATATAGGATTAGATTTAGAAAAGATAAATAATATTCTAAATATTGGTAAGCTGACAGAGGATGAGTGTAAGAAATGTTGGGCTTTTCAGTATTGTAATATGTGTTGTAATAAAGCTGAAAAAGATAACATTTTGTGTAGGGAAGCAAGGCTTAGTCATTGCAAATTAGCAAGAAAAGCAGCATATAATGATCTTAAAGAAATTTGTATATTAAAAGAATTTGGCTGCGAATTTAAAATAGAAATGTTCATGTGATAACAAATATATGATGGATAAAGGAGATTAATATGAAAAAGGCAGTGGTATTTCCTATAAATTATGATAATAGAGAGATTATTCAGTATAGTTCTTTAATAGAAGATTACACAATTGTGTTAGGAATTGTACTAGAGAAATTTTCGGATGATACTTTTCCTGATGATAAAGTTTTAAGGTATTCTGACCTTGAGATAGAAAGTATAGAATTTGATACAATTATCTTTTTAAGTCGTGTAGAGGACTATAGTCCTGATTTATATAGTTCATTAATTAATAAAGCAATAAATCTAAAAAAAGAAATTGTAATTACATCAGATATTTATGAGTTATTTCAAAATATTTTGAAAGATTATGAAAAGACAGTAATTATTAAAAAAAATAAGGAAATAGAAGATCTGAAAAATAATTATGATAAGCAAGAATTAAAAATGTTGAAAAATATCAGAACACCTATCATTTCCGTGATAGGTATGGGTGATTATTGTAATAAATTTTCTTGTGAACTAGAATTAAGAAAATTCTTTGTTTCAAGGGGGTATAAAGTACTACAGATCGGTTCAAAAAATATTTCTTTCCTTTTTGGCTTTGAAAATCTTCCAGATTTTTTGTACCAAAAAGATTATTCATTAGAAGACAAAGCATTTTTGTTTAATTATTTTGTCTCATTTTATGAGGAGCGATATCAGCCTGACGTAATTTTAATTGGAATTCCAGGTGGGATTTTGCCAGTAAATAATAAAATTTTAAATGGTTTAGGTGAAATTCCATTTGCGATAATGAATTCAATTAAAGTAGATATAGGAATATTGTGTATATACCATAATGCTGTTGAAAATCATATTATTGATGAATATATTAAGTGCTGCAAATACAGATTCAATACAATAGTTGATAATATTCTTGTATCTAATACCGCTTTTACCTTTGATATGGATCGAGATATGAGAAGTTTAAAATATTACCATTTGAAGAAATCAATTCATATAGACAATAATGATTGTAAGGGTAAGGAAGTATTTTCTATTTGTAATGCAGAAACTATGATAGAAAATATACACAATAGATTATTAAATGGTATTGATGTTATATAATAAAGAATAAATTAACGAAAGGAGAAATGATATATTAATAATATATCATAATTAATTGAAATGAAGATTGAAAATATAAAAGAAAGGCTAGCGGATTTGGCTTGTAGAAATTTTAATCAAATGAGTATTAATTATAAAAGTAACTTGTTCGAGTATGATATTGATGCTTTTCAATTGCTATATTTTGCTATGGATATAGAAAAAAATTTTGATGTTTGTATAGAAAAAATTTTTGATAAGACAAATTATACGTTTCTTACAATAGATAATTTATCAGAAAAAATATATGAACAAAAGAAAGAATAGGTAAGATATGATTCATGTTGCAATAATTGATACATATATCAATGTCCCTAAAGAAAATGAAAATCCTATATATCATTATAAGATAAAAAAAGATAAAGTTGTAAAAGTAAAAAAAATGTATAGAGGAAAAATAATAAACCATGGATGTATTTGTTGTCAGATATTGTATGAAAATACAAGAGATTTAGAGTATTCGCTACATTGTATAGAAGTAATTCGTAATAAAGAAAAAAAAGGCAACATAAAAAACTTAATTTTGGCTCTTGAATGGTGTTTAGAAAATAATATTCAAATTATTTCTTTGAGTGTTGGTACTAGAAATGTTGTAGATGGGGAAAAGCTAAATACTATTTTAAATAGGTTATATGAGAAAGGAGTTATTATAGTTGCAGCTTTTAATAATTATAATACTTTGACATATCCGGCAGCATTAGAATCCGTAATTGGTGTTTGTATTGATAAAAAAGAAAGTTTACCATTAAATAGTTATGCGTATTTAGAGAATGATGATAATAATATAGATATTATTGCTCGATATGAACTAAAAAATGTAGAAAAAAGAATAGGAATTCAGATTGGAGAATATAATAGTTATATGGTTCCACCTATTGTTTCGATAATATTAAGAATAAAGGCATCAGAAGATTATGTATCAAGTAAAAATATAAGAGAGTATTTAAAAAAATATTCATTCAAATTGTAAAAAGAAAATACAGGGTGAGAAAAAGAATTTAAAATATGGAACCAGGGCAGTGAGAATTGGTAACTAGCAATTCCTATTGCCCTGATTTCATATAATTAATGGATACAGCTAAAAACCAGTGTGTTGTTTTCGCTTGTAGATATGTTGGTATATGGAAAGGGATTAATAGATTTTCTATGATTTTCTTGTTATCCAGCAGACACATCAGAATTAAAGACTTGTTTGGGCTAGGAGAAAGTTCCTTTCATTTATAAATATCTGGAAGAAGGATTATTAAATGGTCTCGCATAGAATAGGAAGCTGCAAACGAGCAATATAGATTCTTTACCGGTATTTGATAGCTAGTACATAATTTTGTTCTTGATTCGATTATATAATGTTTGTAGCTGTATTAATAATTTAAAGTATATTTTAGGCGCTTTGAATACTCTGTATGTTCTTATATTTACAGATGTTATAAAGCGTTTTTCAATCATGGTCAGAATAAACGTTTTTGGGAGAAATTATTATAATTATTCTTCTGAAAGGGTTAGCCTAGTGCTTAAATGAAAAATTTGAAAGGTTCATTAAGTAAGTGATCATTGCCAACAGTTACAAATTTGGAAAGTATATTGAAATTACAAATTCTATTGATGGACAATTCATTTTGTGGTAGTCACAAAATTCATTATATGGTAGAATATATAAATGCAAAAAGAATACAAAAAGAATGTAAATAGAGTTTAAAAGCTTAAAAGAAGTTAAGGAAGGCGAAGTATGTACAAAATATTGATAATTGAGGATGAAAAACTGATATGTGAAGAGTTGAGTATACTTTTATCCAATGCAGGTTTTTTGGTAGATTATATAGTAGATTTTAAACATACATTGCAACAAATAAAAATTTTTGCACCAGATTTAATTTTGCTTGATATTAATTTACCAGGACAAGATGGATATAAGCTTTGCTCTGCTATTCGGAGCTTTTCTCAAACACCAATACTATTCACAACTGGTCGCAATAATGCTATGGATGAATTGCAAGCATTGACTATTGGTGGCGATGATTATGTAACAAAGCCTTATAATATACCTATTTTGTTGGCTAGAATTAACCTTCTGTTAAAGAAAAGAAAAATTGAAGATCAGTCATGCCTTATGGAATACAAACAGATTCAACTTAATTTAGTTTCGGGAACTCTTTCTTTAAAAGGAAAGGAAATAGAATTGACAAAAACGGAACTGAAAATTATGTATTATTTATTTAGTCATTCTGAGAAAATTGTTTCTAGATTAGAATTAGTAGAGTATTTGTGGGACAATGAAATTCATATTGATGATAATACATTGAGTGTTAATATTATGCGAATAAGAGAAAAATTATATAATATAGGAATAAACAATTTAATACAGACTAAAAGAGGCATGGGGTATAAAATATGAAGCTTTCAGAATATATTAAAGATAATAGAGTGGCATTACTTACAAGTGTCATAGGAGCAGCTTTTTTTTCTATTCTTTTGCTTTTTTGGGATGTTGGGAGCAGTGAAATAGTTTTATTATGGACATGTTTTTTTCTATTGCTATTATTTACAATTCTTTATAATTATTTGAAACAAAGAAAGAGAATACATTATCTACTTTCCTTGCTAAACTCATTAGATCATAAATATTTACTTGCAGAAATTGCAGACAAATCAGAATCAACCATTGAGCAAGTTTATTTTAGATTAATGAAAACTGCTTTAAAAGATATGAATGATGAAGTTGCTTCATCTAAACGCATGACTCAAGAATATAGAGATTTTGTGGAACAATGGGTTCATGAAATAAAAGTTCCACTTACATGTATACAACTAATATGTGAAAATAATAAAACAAATATTACCCGAGAAATCATTACACAAGCCGAAATATTAGAGCGAGAAGTGGAAAAAGTATTATTTTATGCACGCCTAGGAAGTGTGGAAAAGGATTATTTCATAAAATATATCTTTTTAAAAGATTGCATTAGTAACGTTTTAGCACAAAATAAACAGTTATTAATACAAAATGGAGTATGTGTGCAGATGGAAGATGTAAAAGATGCAGTATATTCGGACAGCAAATGGATTGAATTCATTATAAATCAAATTGTAATAAATAGCATAAAGTATCAGAGCAATAGCCCTTTAATTATTACCATATACTCAAAGGATTTAGGAGATTATGTGGTATTATCGTTAACAGATAATGGAATAGGAATTCAAAAAGATGAACTTAATCGTGTCTTCGATAAAGGTTTTATAGGTAGTAATGGAAGAAATAGAAAACATGCAACGGGTATGGGATTATATATATGTGCTAAACTTTGTGATAAATTGGGGATTGATATTGACATAAAATCTCAATGGAAAAGGTTTACTACAATTGAATTATATTTCCCTAAATCTAAGGAAATAAGTTAAGTCTAACGTTGCCTTACAAAATTGTTAGATAAAATCAATGTACTTCTATACATTCAATCAATATGAAGAATTAAAATAAAATATATTCAAGTAGAGGAGGTTTACAAATGGGAAATAAAAAATGGATTTTTTTTATCGTAGGAGGCATTTTTATAGTATTTATAATTTGCATATTTCTTATACCTAACACAATAAGGATGCGTTCTAACGATGCTGAGGTGGAATATGTTTACAATGGCGAAAATGTAACAGACGTATATGTAGAAGGTCCGTTTCTATATGGACTAGTGAATTCTTATCCTGATGAGGAAATAATACGAGATACAAACGGAAATGCAATTGAAAAAATTCAAACTTATAAAATGGAGGCTGCTTTTTCAATGCGTCAAAAAATGAGTATGAAAGTTCATATTGAAATGTCTGAGGATATAATATATACGTATATTTTCGAATATGCAGATAAAAATGTGATAATCACTAATGGAAAGGTAGTAGAATAATGAAGAATAGTAAAATTCCTTTGCTTCATATTGAATATATTGAAAAATATTATGGAAATGCCGGGGGAGTTACAAAGGCTTTAGATCAAATTAGTTTTGATATACAAAGTGGAGAATATATAAGCATTATGGGACCTTCTGGTTCTGGAAAAACAACAATGCTCAATTGTATATCTACAATTGATACGGTAAGCGCAGGACATATTCTATTGAATGGAAAGGATATTACAGCAATAGATGAAAACAATATAGCTTCTTTTCGGCGTGATCATCTTGGATTTATTTTCCAAGACTTTAATTTACTAGATACATTGACTTTGGAAGAAAATATTGCTTTACCATTGACAATTAGAAAAATTGTACCAAAAGAAATTGATGAGAGAATTCATATTATTGCAGATAAATTAGGGCTTAGTGACGCTTTAAGAAAATTTCCTTATCAGGTATCTGGGGGACAAAAGCAGCGTTGTGCTTTTGCGAGGGCAATAATATGCAATCCTGATATAATTATGGCAGATGAACCAACGGGGTCGTTAGATTCAAATTCTGCTCGTATTTTGTTAGAGGTAATGTCAAATTTTAATAAGGAATTACATGCAACAATTTTAATGGTAACACATGATGCATTTAGTGCCAGTTATGCAGACAGAATCATGTTTTTAAAGGATGGAAAAATTTTCAATGAAATCTTTAAAGGTGAAAAAACCCGTATTGCATTTTACCATGAAATATTGGATGTCCTTTCTGCATTGGGAGGTGATAGACCATGTTAAATAAATTATCTTTTCGAAATGCAAAAAGACAATTTAAAGAGTATATATTGTATTTTGTAACTCTTGCATGCACGGTGTCTATTATGTATGCATTTAATACTTTAATATTTTCAGATGTAGTAAAGGAATTATCTAGTTTGGAAATATTACCATATATGATTACAGCTGCTTCTTTATTAATTGTTATTATTATGGGGTGGATTATTAGTTATATGACGGGTTATATGTTAAGGAAACGTAGCCGAGAATTTAGCATTTATATGATATCAGGGATTTCAAATAGTTCAGTTAATGCTCTTGTTTTTCGGGAAAACATTTTGATAGGGTTGCTGGCCTTTTTAATTGGACTTCCGATAGGAATATTATTATCGCAATTGTTGGAAGCTATTGTTTTTCATATGTTTGGGAGAATATATATCTTATCCTTTCAATTTTCTATAATGCCTGTAGTACTGACATTCCTTTATTTTTTGATAATGTTATGGTACTCTGTACGAAAAAATAGGAAATGGATAAAAAAATTAAAGTTATACGATTTACTATATTTTGATAGGAAAAATGAAAATGAATTATTACAGGGAAATGCATCTACTATAACAGTATTTACTGTATCAATATTATTGGGTGGCGTAGGTATTTTTCTTATGTATGCTCAACCTATTGGAAAAGGATTGGATGTTCTCGTCGGTACGTTTTTTTTGCTACTATTTCTTTTTGGCTTTTTTTTGAGTGTTCCAACATATCTTGTTATAATGATTGGAGACCACTTAGATTGGAAATATAAAAAAAATAGATTGATACCATTTCGTGGATTTACTCAAAAAATTCAGTCTATGACCGTTGTAATGGGGATGCTTTCAATTTTATTTATGTTATCAATAGCTTTTTGGGGAATAGGAGCTGCAGTTAATAGAATGGCAAATAAAAATATTGAAATGAGTCCATTTGATATAATGATTTTGCATAAAGAAGAATTAGCGGATTTTTCATCTTATGATAATTTGCTTAAAAGTAATTTCCCTATTAGAGAAAGTTACTCGTATGGGATTTATACAGATAGTAAGAATAATTTTCTTACTATTCGGGATTATACTATAACTGAATCTGGGAGGGAAAATAGTTTAGTATATGCAGAATTTCAGCATGATACTTATATGAGACAAAGTGATTATATAAAACTTCGCGAAATGCTTAAACTTGATATTGTAGAATTAAATTCAAATTGTTGCTATATTCATTGCCTGCCTGCTTTGAAAAATAATTTTAAAACGTATATTAGAGAACAGAGAGAATATTTGGACAGTGAAGGATATTGTTTTTCAGAAGACGGTATATTTACTGAGCCTTTTTATCAAATTGAGGCATATGGAAATGGATTAAATTATATTATTGTTATTCCTGATCAAGCAATTAATGAAATGAAAATTTTATATAGTCTTTATGCCGCAGTAGCCGATACATCTTTTAATAGCTATGACCTTGATAGAATTCTAGATGAGTGTGATGGGCTTGTGAAATTGGATCGAAGTGTAGGAAAATCAGTTTCAATTAGTAATGGTTATACATCACTAATAACAAATAATGATTATCTTTTTGGTAAATGGATAGAAAAAGGTAGCTTGAGTCACCTCTATGCAATGTCAATATGCTTATTTTATCTTGCTTTTGTTTTGGAGATCATTGGTGTTGCAATTTTAGCTATACAGATTTTAAGCGATAGGGAAAAAAAGTGTAGACAGGATCGTATTCTTCAACAATTGGGTATGGAAAATAAACATGTCGATAGGATAAAAAGTATACAGTTATTAATGATTTTTATGATACCTGCATTACCATCTCTTATTGTTGCGAGTTGTTTTGTGTATGTTTGTGCAAAAAAAATGCAAATAAGTGCCTTTTATCTTCCGTTATTTGAGAATAATTGTTGGATTATTCAATCTTTTTGTAACTCAACCATTTTTTTTGCATTGCTATATTGTATTTATTATGCGGCAACTAGAATTAGTTATGGAAAATGTGATATGAGGAATATGTCTCAATGATTTGATTTTTAGTTCATGGCTTTTGCTTCCATTATGTGCAGACTGCTCTTTTAAGAAAAATATGAAAGGCTTGTGATTCATGAAGGCGATACGCTTGTGAAAGTAAATCGAGATGACGCTATGACAGCTCTGAAAGCTGCATGTTGGATTAACGTTCTGCATATTGGAATAGAATCCTTTTGTCCTCTACGAATACTAGAAAACGAGGAATCCAAGCCATTCGGATAATTAATGGAAGGACTCGATATTGCGTGATGGTCAGTTATTTGGCTTATTGCTCTATGGAAGAGGAGGAATGGGAGTATTTGGTGGTGGGCTGTTTGACTATGCTCGTAAAGGTGAAAGAGGTCAAAACATTGACTGTGGATTCTAAAGACAGCACATCTATAAGGAACAGTTGCTAATCCATACTATGTATCGGTGGGAAAATACCTTTTCCGCAGTGAACTATTGGAATAACTGAAAAATAGAAAAACACATCGTCTTGTTGGCAGATGTGTTTTTTGCGTACCTAAAATCATAATCAGCTAAAACCGATTATGTCCTGATGGATATCAGTTGACAAAGTGCGAGATTTGGTAAACGTCAAATCCTGCGCCTACCCTTAAATTTAACGCCGCTTTTATGAGC